>Ga0307509_10002798_pt1 | contig 27640 bp, 24 predicted proteins | sample 10_EM_MG_FD_202245 | JGI IMG/M metagenome (GOLD analysis project Ga0307509, IMG submission 202245) | Populus trichocarpa ectomycorrhiza microbial communities from riparian zone in the Pacific Northwest, United States - 10_EM | ecosystem: Host-associated > Plants > Roots > Unclassified | place... | reverse complement strand
CTAGAAAGATACTTCTTTACTAGAGAAGTCAAAGTAGCGTGAACATTAGTATAAATAGTAGGGCTCTCCCCGATGGTTGAGAACATCATCAAGCAACTGAGAAGAGACCTTAACAATATTATAAGTTATTACGATATTCTTCTATTACTTTACCGAACAATTCATCTTAAGCCTTCCTGACCTATATTCCGTTGTCTCAAATATCTTCTGGCCTAGTTAGCCTGGAATCCTACCGTGTTAGCTACCCAGTAACACCTACATTACTCGTGTCTTCTTAACGAGTTCTCCGATATAAAGCAATACAGGTCCTAGATGTCGGAATACTTCACGCCGAAGCTACCACCTAACACACATGCACTTGCCGGCGTTATCAACAGAACGGAATTCCTTGTGATCATGCATTAACCTGTATAATAAATCTCCATCAAGTAAGTAAACCCATTTTTCATTACTACTATTTACCATACTAATTTTGCTCTCAGCCCATTCAGAACTACCTTCCTGATATCCTTTCTATTTTTACCTGGAAAGAGACATATGAAACGAACCTTCTTCCCGTTGATATTACCAATATTCAGTACAACGAGGCTGCACCCGGGCCAGCACCACCTCCAGATATCCATCCTGAACACTTTGGACATGGGACTCTTCTACCTATCGCTGTCTCGGTAGAACCACCACTTACCCGTAGGCCCCGTGGACGGCCACGGAAAGCACGACTCCGGGTTGGAGAGGTTATGCAAAGGCAGCAAAACAATAATTTCCGACCTCCCCCACACTGCTCCACCTGTGGTGCCATTGGACATAACTCTGCAACTTGCCGTAATGCTCATAGTTAATCTAATTCTTCTTTCTCACTCTTTTTTTTTTCTTTTTTTTAAATTTCTAATTTTTAATTTAATTTGTATTTTATCTCATCATCATCCTTAATACTTAATAAGCAGTGGCATTGGAGGGATATTGTGGCATTGGAGGGGTTTATCATCGGAATCCGTGGCATCGGAGACCTTTACTGTAGTTTCATTGAATAAAACCGAAACCTAATTGCCCCATCCATTCCCCTCCGGTTACCCCACCACCAACCACCCAACACAATAAATCTCCCCCATCTGGCCACCCTGAGACAAAAATACCCCACCACAGCACATCCGACCCAACTCTCACAATCCCTACAGTGCACAAAACCTTGGACAACAAAATCATATATTAGCATGTGATCGAGTGATTGCTGGTGTTGCCTTCGGACACTACCAAGCTAGTTGCCCTTACAAACCAACGAACGGGATTAGAAGAGTTGCCTTAGATAGGGCAAGCCATACGACGAGGACGACCGTTTCCTATGCCTCAGGCGGAGATGGAGGGGGAGAGGAGGAGGAGGCGTCTTTGTAGGAAATGCTTCTGTGATTTTGGTTGGTTGGGGTTCATTGTTTGTCACTCGGATGGCCTTGTTCTATGCATCCCATGGGCCGAGGAACATCAGGGCTGAGTCCATGCTTACCGCGCTGTCTCGTAATACGAGCCAAGCAAAAAATACACGTATTGGAAGATGTGTTCGTCTATTCGTTCAACTCCAAGGAAAGATGGAGGTGGGGGGTCTGATGGTCCAATAATAGCGAAAAGTAGAGATGCCTTACTCTTTTTTTTTTTGCCTTCTTTTTATATATCGGTTCGGGATGTGGGAGTTCTAATCAGGCCCTGCTCGGATCCTCACGTGCTCCCAAGTTCTTGTGGTGATGCTGATCCCGAGGTTTCTCTGGGTGTTGAGGTATAGGATTTGGTGCGGGCGAACCTCGGTGTGTTTTGTGGATTTGTTGGGTGCCTAAGAGCTTGTATGGCAATCAGGTGGAAGGGCAGAATTAGTCTTTTTGCAAGTGCAGACTACTTTTACTTAGTTTACCCGAGTGCGAGGCACTGTGCGACCTACGAGCAGTCACACCCTTCAAGGCCCTCCTAGTACTTGGATACACTGCTCTTGCCGTCTCTTTCCATTATTCAGTAAAACAAATTGTGGTGAGTTTACCATGTTACTGGGCGTATCCGAAAGGAGTCATCAAAAAGGCCCTTGCTGTCCTGTTCTGTTGCCGTTGATGGGTATGTTCTTGAGGCTTATGGAGGGATGAGAACTTTATGGACGTGGATGTATGTGCCGGTACAGTAACGTGCTTTTTATACCATTCTGATCGGCATCGCAATACTCTCTAGTAGCTTAAAAACACAAAAGATTACCCCGCGTATCCCCGGTAATACCCCACCGGCCCATCAAGCCTAGCTAGTCAATAACTTCCCAATAAGCCAACCTCCCAACGCCGCTTCCCACGTCCCTAACAATACAAGCCTTCCCAACCATCTCACCCACTTTCTTCCCTCTACCAAACACCTTTTGCCACGAAAGCGCTCCCACACCTGTCCCCCTCCCTTCCTTAAGGTTGAAATCCCCTGTTGTTACAAACCCAATCAGGTCTTCCTCTCCAGGCACGTCTGGAAGTTCGACTGCCTTTCCAGGACGTTTGCTCTGTGATTTGTGAGACATTACCGCTTTCCACTTTGCTTTTAAAGCAGGGCTGTTGGTGGGAAGCGAGTATATACGTGCTCGAGGCGTGGGCGTGCTGCGCTGTGGGAAGACAAGCTTTATCGAGAAAACGCCCGCTGAAAGGATCGTGGGGTGAAGGGTGGCTAGGGGTTTTGGTGGTGGTGAATTAGGGGCTGCGAGGATGCATCGGACCATGCTGGATGGGATGATCCATGGATGTGGTTGTTGGAATTGCTCCGAGGGGGTGGCTGTGGTTGTTATAGGGGTGTCCTTGGATAGGGTTGAGGTTGGGATACTGGGCACTGGTAGGTTTGGAGGAGGTTTCTCGATATCCATTGAAGACATTGCGTTTTCCGAGTATTTTAAGTTTTCAATCGAACCCTCTAGTTCAGCGGCGGGTATAGACATTGTATCCCCCGTGGACTCTGTCGCACCCGTGAACGCTGCAGTTCTAGTAGGGGCTATGGCTTCTGCAGACTCGGCAGCATCCGTAGATAACTCCATCGAGTCATCACTCTGAGTAATATCAATCCCCTTCCCTTTCAGCAAGTATGCCCAATCACACACAAACCCATCCCCAACCTCTCCCCTCTTATTTCCAACCTTCACACTACCCCACTCTACCCTCTTCCCCTTTGGCCGCTTATCCCACCACTCTTTCCTTTCCACCCCCTTCCTAAGCTCCTCCGCTACCCCGGCCTTTGTTCCGGGAAAATCGTCGGGAAAGTGCCTGTTAGAGTTTTCGTAGTTGATCTGCCGCAATTCGTCCAAACCGCCAAACTTGACGTTCGAACCAGAGTGCACAATACCGTACCATACCGGCTGCACCCACTTCCATGGTAATAAAATTGTCCAAGATCCAATAGCTCCTGAAACTCCTTTCTCGGAAGATGAGCGGCGGGTGGCCAAGAGCACAATTGGAATCCTAGGATCCGTAGGGAGAGGCGGTGGGTGTTCTCCCGGAGCGGCTTCCCCTTTTCTCTTGTTTATCTTCTTTTGTGACGATTGTAACCTGGCGGCGGCTGCTCTGGCTTCCCTTGAAAATAAAGATGATGGGGGCTGTGTTCTGTCGATTGACCAAGTGGAAGTAATTTTGAAAATTGTCTCTTGTATTTCTTCCAACCTCCGTCTATCTTCCGGTAGACGAGGGGGATCTCGAAGCCTTGGATCAGATACATCGAAAGATAGACAAGCACCTAATGGAAGAGAGGAAGGGTTTGTGAGCCCTCTCAGATTCTTCCATATTCCCGAAGGAGAATCCTCATCTGTGGCATCGGTTGGATTGAGGACCGCCAGGAGAGAATTCGTAGCGTCTGGGCCGGTAATCTCAATGCTTCCAATCTCAAATCGGAGATCTTCTACGGTGACCTTGAATGGTTTCGCAGTTAGAAGAAGCTCCTCCCATAGCTCTAAGAAGGCGGATGGATGAATCCTAATGAGTAGTTTCCTTATGCGCTCTTCCAGGGGGGCTTCTGGGTCTTCCGGAACGCACCAAATGACTTTAATCGGGGCGATCAAGTCCAACGGATATCTACCAGCTCTGTAAGCAAATATATCGGAGGTCCTAGTCCCTGCAACAACCTTCTTGCTCATATAATTTCCATCTTTAGGACACAAAGCTTTCATCACTTCCTTGACGTCCCGTTCCTTCCCTCGTAGCATGATGGTTGAGAAGTAACTCTCATCCCAAGCAATGCATCCCCTCATCCCACTGGCTCTATGTGCAACTCTGTAGCTCTTATCCGTTGGTGTCTCTGCAACAGCAAATCTCCACCGGACAATCATCTTTGCCCTTTTAGCATGCCAGACGTGAGTCGGAAGCCATGTTTTATGTTTCTGTCTCTTCCGGAACTTAGTCTGCGCCCTCGGAGGTTGTCGTAAAACATTTTCCGTCCTCCTACTACCAGAGATCTTCGCCAAGATCTTCGCGGTGATATCCTTCTTCTTCGCCATAGTTTGTAGTTTCCGAGCCGTCTCTTTCCGGAACCTTAGCGACCCAGAGGGCTTCCTTCGGCGGGCAGAAACCGTAGGAGTGTTGTCGCTTTGCATTTCCCTAGTGGCCCTAGGCCGCAGACGCTTAGGCACACGCTTGACATTGTGACTCGCCGTTCGACGTCGCATGTCTCGGGGAACAATTTGGAATGCACGCTTGTTGCTGGATTCCTTAGATGCTTTCATGGCATTTTGTAACGCTTCGATTTCAAATTCTCGGGATTTGATAAACGCGGGGACATCCATTTTGCCTGTCATTAACGCTTTTTCGGTGCTTTGGACGACAATGGTTCGAGCATCGTGGAGTTTGGCTCGTTTTCGTTCATGCCCAGAAAGTGGTATTGTAGCCGTTCCTCTCTTCCGGGGGTTTGGAGTTGAGGGGGGCATTTCTCGATATTACTGTTGTTTGTTGCGATTCCTGGGGGGTGTTTGATTAATGAAACTGGGGAAGGGGGAACGAGCTAAGCGGAAATTAGGTTTTGTTGTCTTGTTGTCAACGAACAGATCTTTGAGGTGACTGTCGGTCGGCAATGTTTGTGAGAGAAAAGTTGATCTTGAGGCTCAGTTTGCGATCTCGCTTCAACCCTTGAACAAACCAGACCGCCACATACCATCGATTCAGACAGCCGCAATCAGTTAACTCACACAGCACCGAAGATAGCCATTGTTCTACCGGGAAATTCATAAGTTGCTATCATGAGAGGAAAACGCTCAAAAGCTTATCGAAAGCTAATGTCGCAATACAACATTTCCTTTGGTTTCCGGGAGCCGTATCAAGTCCTATGTAAGAACTTGAGTACCTAGTAGTGATGCATTTACAATTTTATGCTAACGTTTGTAGTGGACGCCGAAATAGTGAAGGATTCTGATCGATTTAAAATGGACCTTGTCGGTGGTCTCGAGCGAACGCTCCAGGGCCAAGTAAAGCCCAGTATGTATTCCTACAAACCCTTTTTACACCGAAGACCCCACTGACTAGTTGGAAAGTGATAACCCAATGCTCCATCCGCCACCTATATGCTCTCTCCGGGAGCGAGTTTCCTAGGAAAGATCAAGTCATAGACCTTGCAAAGCGCTTTGAGCGTCGTCGCTGCAATCACCACGAATTGGAGCAGCCCCTCTCGGAAAAAGAGTGTTTTGAAGCAGTCATCATTCACGATGGTGAGAATAAGCATCGATATTGTGTTGCTACTCAAGGAGGAGACATTAGAGCAATGCTGAGGGCTGTCCCGGGGGTGCCGTTAATCTACATTAATCGTTCGGTGATGATTATGGAACCTATGGCACCGATTTCGGCGATGAAGAGGGAGCGAGGAGAGAGGCAGAAGTTTAGAGCCGGTATTATAGATACGAGACTCAAGGCTAGTGCTAAGAGGAAGAGGTTACCAGAGAAGGAGGACGAGGGAGATGGTGAGGTAGGTGGTGAAGAGGGGGATGGAGAACAGGAAAAGAAAAAAAAGAGGAAGGGTCCTAAAGGACCCAATCCTTTGAGTGTGAAGAAGAAAGCTGTGCGGAAACCTGTTATACCAAAGCCCGCCGGCGCACCGAAGCCCGAAGTCAGTACGCCAAAGTCCGAAGCCAGTAAACCTGCTAGGGACGGGGAGTCCATAAACCAGACCGACAACGAAGAAAAGAAGAAGCGAAAGAGGAGGCACAAGAGTGCGAAGATAGATAGAGCGCCGGTAGAGGCCAAGGGTGGATCAGAATTGCAGTCTTGATTCGATCCGAGTTTTAGGGAGGGCGCTGTATCTGCTGTAATATATAAATGTCTACAATTCGTGCGAAGCTATATTAGTACTTGTATGCCGGCATAGCGTATCCAAAAGTTTGTTACGGGATTCACACCAATCGCAGTGATTAATCTGTGCTTGAATTCTAACGAATAATCTGCCCGGAACTACTTATCGTACATTCAGAGATATTATTGTAGTCTGACATCCAGCAAAGTCAATTAAATGCACCCTCACAGTCTTGGCACATCTCCAGCGAAACAACAAGCGTTAACTCACAGCGCGTCATTCCATCGGCGGTTCGACTAGAGTTCGTGTGTCCTGCAGAGGTAAACGGATACACGACTTCCACGAGAATTTGGTAGTCTGATACAAAACTATTAATCGCAACACCTGGCCATACAAAACCAAGGAACCCCTACACTCCCATCCAAGGTCACCATCTTTCCAATCTGGCGGAGGTTTCAACCCTTCTCTAGATTAGCATAACCCTTTCCAGGCTCCACTCCCCTACACCCCCCTGTGGCCATGGAGTCCCAGCAACAGCAGCCGCAGGGCACCGTGCCCATTCACCGCTCTCGCGCCGATCTGTCTATGACTTCCCTCACTTCTTCCACACCGACACCGCTACAGCAGCAGCAGCCTGCAACAACAAACACATCCCCTCCACCACCTCATTTACCTCCTCCGACGCCAACCGCTCCTCATTATTCATACCAGCAGCCATTCTACCATCGATCCTCCCCACCTCCGCATCCCACTCTTCCGCCGGTATACTCGTCCTACCAATCTTCCCAGCCTCCGGCGCTTCCTCGGGTTTCTCCCGTCGGGGAATATCGCCCATCATCTCAACGCTCTCATCACTCTCAGTCCCCCGTGGCAACGGATCAATTTCGTCAACCTCATTCTCCAACACAACAGCTTCACCACCCTCAACAACACCATAGAACCAGTCCGATGGGCTCACAATACCCGTCTCAGTCTCCCCAACAGTCAAAAATGCAACTCCCATACCAATTCCCCCAGCCTAATCAATACCAGGCCCAGTCGCCTACTCAATCACAGTACCCGGCGCAGTCGCCCACTCAACCTCAGGTTTAGAAAATCTTCCAGAATGTTATGGAGAGTAAAGCTAACGTTTTTAAAGGGCTATTATCCTACTCTCCCCCGACCAAGCCAGTCCCCCGTGCACCCTGTTCAGTCGCCGCATGGGTCTACCCAGCCCAGGGCCTCTCCCCCGGGCACTCACCAGTCTCATGGACACTCTGCGTCAATGTCGCAAGTTCTGCAACAGCCCAGACATGATCAGCCCGCGCCTATATCGATACTTACTCCAACTGCTGGTGGTGCTCAAAAGCAGCCGTCACCCACCCCGCTCCCAGTAAACCAGATCCCTCCCGGAGGCGCACCAGCAAGGCGATATCTGAATGATAATGTTACACCGGCACTACTCGAGGGTATGAAAATGCTAGCAAGAGTACAGCCCAAAGACCCGTTGCTGGTACTGGCGAAGTTCTTAGAGGAGCAACATAAGGAACTGGAAGAAAAGGCGAAGGTCAAGGTTGAAGGAGGTAATGGGAGCCTATAGTAAGCCGCAGTTCCTGGAGCGAGTGAGGTCTGATGAAGGGCTTTCCGATGGTAATGGTTTCATCTTTTTCTTTTCTACCATGCTAGTCTATTGGAGGTGCTTTTTTTTTCTATGGGCGGGCGCTTGTATGATAGAGGATGGGCGGAGGAGAAACAAGGGTTTCATATATGTACTTCTACTTGAACGGCTAATTCGCGTTCATGGAGTAACCTCCGATGTTTGAACATTCGATTCACCAAATTATCGAAAAAGAGTAAATTCATGTGACCTGACAGGTTTAAAGAGTCTTGTGCCGGGCCACCAGGCCACCTTTTAAGCATTCGGAAGTGGAAAATGTAAGTGATCTGGTTATGGTATAACCAATGCCTCCACAGGTACCTAATTTTGTGGGGACGGTTATGACCACTTCCTTAGTTAGGTATAATAACTCAGGCCCCGTTTTTAAAAAATTGCCTAATATTCTATAATTGCCTAATATTCTATGATACGAGATATCCAAATCCTCCAAGTGATCCGAAGGGCTTCCTCACAGCCGTCGCGTGCAATCTGCCGAACTAGAGTTATCCTTTAGAACTAGCGTTAGCAGAGAATACACACGGACGAGGCGAAGAGTGTGGAGGGGTAAAGCACTGTCAGAAGTCCGTAACTATCATCAACTGGTCGAAGCCAGGCTCGATAAAGAGGTACCAGAAAAAGTAATATGTGTTGGATCATCATTCAGATTCGTGGGGGGAGGGGGAAGAAAGAGGAAGTAAATATCATGAAGGGTCTGATTCTTACGCATGGGATTAGTAGTATAGACCACGTATCTATCTTCCTGTAGTCTGGATGTGATGTTTATCGAAGTTTTTGATGTGAGAACGTAGCGGATGTCGATTGAGTGGTTGCATGGAAGAAAAGGGAAGACGCGTTATTTTCACACAAGTACCGATAAGTTAGCCCCATCCTGGGCTGCAAAAAAAAAAAATGTGACCCCCGAATCGCTTAGCCTAGGGCACAACCCTCATAGAATCTCACACACTTCACACAATAATTCAGCGTCAGCTAAATTCAAAGTTCAAGGAACTTTCCCCTCGTCACCAACCAACCGACCAACAAGGAAGGAAAGAAACCACCCAACGCCAATTAGCCGTCAAATCTACAAGTAAAACGAACACAGCAAAAAATGGGTCGCCTTCACTCTAACGGAAAGGGTATCTCCGCGAGCGCTATCCCTTACTCCCGCACTCGCCCAACCTGGCTCAAGACCACCTCCGAGCAAGTCGAGGAGCAGATCTGCAAGTTGGCCAAGAAGGGTGCTACTCCCTCCCAGATTGGTGTCGTCCTCAGGGACTCGCATGGTATTGCGCAGGTTAAGGTTGTTACTGGTATGTCTATTTCAGCATTCGAAGGATGAGGGGATCGATGAAGAAATTATAGGATGGGTGCTGATGGCGGTGTTTTATACAGGCAACAAGATCCTCCGTATATTGAAAGCTCACGGTATGTTCCTTATATGAAGTCAAATCCCTTTGCTCCCGGAGAACCAGTCGGTCGATCAATTCTGTGCTCCTTCGACCGGCTGGAAGTGAAGGGGTAGGAGAAAGGAAATAAAAAGGCAAAGCCTCTGCTTGGTTCATGGACTGACAGAGAGAAGGCCTCGCACCAGAGATTCCGGAAGATCTCTACATGCTTATCAAGAAGGTTTTTTTCTTCCCTCCTCTCCTTTCCCCCACCTCCTCCCTACTGATTCTGAGACAAAAACAAAAATAGGCTGTCTCCGTGAGAAAGCACCTTGAGCGCAACCGCAAGGACAAGGACAGCAAGTTCCGCCTCATTCTCATTGAGTCTAGGATTCACCGCCTGTCTCGTTACTACAAGACTGTTGGCGTTTTGCCTCCTACTTGGAAATAGTTCGTTTCCCTCTACATTCCTTTTCCTCACCCCGCTGCCGGAAATCTGGGTACTAACGAGGGTTCTCTCCTTCCTCTAGTGAATCTGCTACTGCCTCCACACTTGTCGCCTAAATTCAGAATCATATTGGTCTGGTGCGGATTAAAATAATAAGGTTCTCTTCATATTTATTCCACTGGAGTTTTTAATGGGGTCCCCTCGGATTGCGAAATTGTTTGTTGGCGATAAAAACTTTCACTTCATTCCAGACCGATCTCGCTTGTGGTGACATGATTCAATTGCTCTCCTCTGTAACAATGTACTGGTACATATTCCCCGCGAGGCGGCCCGTTCAAGACAGCACCTCTACAGCAACCCCCATTTGCACTAGTATCCTATTATAAACACCAGATAGCACAATAATCCTCTATTCCACAAATAGAGCCTGAACTCTACCGGAAATATCCACCGAGTGACATTGTATGAATGATCGACATAGAACCAAACTACTGTGAACTATTGTACTGCGCGGAAGACAACTGCGAATACTCTATCCACCCGCCACCCCAAAGGATAATGTCCACGCTGCAATAAGCAAAGTAAGAGAAGAAAAATACTGGCAATAGAAACATAATAGCCATTTTCGCAGAAGGAGAAACATTATGTAGAGAGGGTAAAGAGAGAGAAAGCAAGAAAGCAGTATAAATAAGTCTATCTCCTCTTCAAAGCATTCCTCTTCCGAGCCCTCTCCATCGTCCTCTCTAGCTCAGTCTTGACGGGGCCCTTGGGAAAGGACCCGACGTCATAGTAGCCCGGCGCAATATCCAGCAGCCACTCAGGGCGAATATGGGTAACCGTGCGGATAAAGCTCTTTGTTGTGAGAACGAATTCATTGTAGACGACCCATTGGGATTCTTTTTCTAGGGCTGTGCTGGGGTGGATTAGCACGTCCTGTTTATTTGGCGTAGGTTAGCCTTTGTGTCTAGGAGGAATTGCGGAAATGTGGAGCAAGAGGATTAGGAAGTACCTGATTGTCTTTGACTGTGGTGTACGCCTTCCCAGTGATGTTCTTCATGGCAACCTGCATGAAGAAGCCGGACACCAGAGCCTTGCGGATGTTCTCGTAATAAGACTTCTCGGAAAATTCCGTGCTGAGCAGCTGGATTTCCAACCTTTCCATTATGCGCTGTAGTTGAGCGCGCACGTTGTCTGCGTTCTGCAGGGCTCTATAGCTGAGGAAGTGCTCGCGGCACCAGGCTGGTTGGTTGTCCTGCCCTTTGAAGGCGTGATAGACGTTTAGCATCGTGAGGTGGTCACCATCCTCGTGTGCGAATAGCTTCTTCATCTCGTCGGCGCGTTGGCGGTTGTTTGGGGGACGGACGAAGAGTTGTGGGACTGACAGGAGGGCGGTCAAGGAGAGTATCTCGTTCGAACAGAAGAACTCCGGAGAGCTGATGAGCATTACAGCCAGGGAGGGGTCTAGGGGGAATTCTGCTGCGAGTTTGCCAAGGGCAGTAAGGTTTCCATCATCGTCGAGGCAGGCAAGGTAGTTCAGCTCTTCCAAGGCTCTCATCATAGTTTCTGGTGCAGGAGGATCCATGAAGTCGAAGTGGACCAGATCGTCGATGCCGAGTTTTTTCAGCTCTAATACGGTATTTGCGAGATTGCTACGCAGGATTTCGGGGTATGTTTGCTCAATGAGCTCCTTTTTGAATGCGGACTCGGTGTAAAGTCTGAAACATTTACCAGGTCGAGTTCTACCAGCGCGACCAGCACGTTGCTGTGCAGAAGCCTTGGAGATAGGTGAAACAAGTAGGGACTCAACGCGAATACGCGGATTGTAGACTTTTTGCTTGCTAAATCCCGGGTCCACAACGTACACTATCCCGTCAATGGTCAAGGAGGTTTCGGCAATATTTGTCGATATAACAACCTTGCGCCCGGGCGGCCCACCTGGCTTGAATGGAGGTGGGGCAGGTTCGAAAATCCTTTGCTGCTGTTGGGGGGGGAGAGTGCCGTAAAGAGCATAAGACTTCAGAGGTCCAACACCTGCCTCTCTTATAAGCAGATCGACCTCTGCATTGATCTTCCGACAAGCATCCTCGATCTCCTCTTCACCTGTGAGGAAAAGAAGAATATCACCCTCCGGTTCAGTTGCGTGGATCTGGAGAACAGTACGGATAGCAGCTTCCAGGTAGTCCCGCTCAGGTTCTGGGGTGTAGTAAATTTCGACAGGGTGAGTGCGGCCAGGGACCGCCAACAACGGAGCGTCATTGAAATAATGTTGAAACTTCTGAGCGTCGAGAGTCGCAGACATGATAATGATCTTTAAATCCGGCCGTCTTTCTGCCACATTCTTAAGTAGCCCCATAAGAATATCTGTTGCTAGTGTTCTCTCGTGCGCTTCATCAAGAATAATGCAGGAGTAGCGTTCAAGAAGGTGGTCGTGCATGGCTTCCCGAAGTAACATACCGTCTGTCATGTACTTGAGGATAGTGTTGGAACTGGTTTTATCCTCAAAACGAATGCTATAACCGACTTCCTTGCCTAACTCGACATCCATCTCATCGGCAACACGTTTCGCCACTGACATGGCAGCTACTCGACGAGGTTGGGTGCATGCTACTTGCTTATAGCCGTTTAAGTGAGGAAGATCGTCGAATAGAACATACTGAGGAATCTGGGTGGTCTTTCCCGAACCAGTCTCTCCGACTAAAACCATAATTTGGGACTTATGAAACATGTTCAAAAACTCATCTCTGCACAGTAGAAGTGATTTTGTTAATAAAAGTAATCTCCAAAGCAAAAAAATGAACAAGGGTCGGCTCACCTCTGTGCGGCAACGGGTAGTTCTCTTCTTCCCTTCAAAATATTGAAGTAGCGATTGCTCAATTCGTTCCCGCTAAACGGATTGGAAGGACCCTCCTCCGCGATGTTCGCCATCTCAGCTGTCGTGTTGTGTCGCTTGAATCCAGCCAAGGGTTTCCAATCCTCTTCTGCAGGGTACAAGTGTGCGAGATAGGGATTTTTGGACGGGTCTATCTCAGGCCTTGTATTCCTAGAGGAAGGGGAGGTGGGTTCGCTTTTGAGTCGCTTGGGTGAATTGGTCCGCGATTCTTTTTCCCGAGACTTCTTGCGTTTTCTACCTTCACTTGCCGACATTGTCTGGTGAAGGGGATGGAGGAAGGTGTACCTCTGTACCGGCTAGCGGAGGGAGGGAGGCCTAAAAACGGCAGTAAAGGAGGATGAGAGGGGTGTGGGTGTATGGGATTACTGTCTGGATGTGTTTGTAGGGATGGAGGGGATCTTGTTGTGGTTGTGATTATTTGTGAGGAGTGCTTCCCAGCCTACCGGTAAGGCATCCCTCAAGAAAAGAAAAAAGAGGGAGAAGCAGAGATCTGAAATTCTATGATCACGTGAAATATCCTTTTTCGAGTTCTTGGCAGGAAGCTCACTTATGGACAGGGGATCGCCTTCCCTGCCCGGCACATCAGCGCTCAAGTTGACGATAGCTTCATTTCAACTCACAACACCTAAGGTCACCGCCATTTCTTTAAGGAATAAACACGATACTCAATGGCAGAATCATTCCCTCAGTCTCCGGATCCAACAGCAGAAGAGATACGGGAGTCCACCCCCGATGCGCCTGCCACGGAAACCAATCCCGATTCTGCCATGGCAAATACCGCCACCGAAGACACCGAAGACCCAACAGGCCAAACGGCTCTAGCAAAGCCAAAGAAGAGTACCAAAAAGAAGCGCCGCCCAGCCCGTCCACAAGTCGACCCATCAGCCTTCAAAGGCGGCGAAATCCCTGCTCAAACGGGTACCGTGTTCAACATTTGGTATAACAAATGGTCTGGCGGCGATCGCGAGGACAAATATATATCGAAGAGCCATGCCGAGGGCCGCTGCAACATCGCTCGCGACTCAGGATACACCAAGGCCGATAAAGTCCCTGGAAGTTACTTTTGCCTATTCTTCGCGAGGGGATTGTGTCCCAGGGGTGCTGATTGCGAGTATCTTCATCGATTACCGACCGTCACCGATCTTTTCAATCCAAACGTGGACTGCTTTGGCCGGGACAAGCACTCGGATTACAGGGATGATATGGGTGGCGTGGGAAGCTTTATGAGGCAGAACCATACACTCTATGTTGGTAGGATTCATGTTAGTGATGAGATAGAGGAGATTGTTGCAAGGCATTTCGCAGAATGGGGACAGATTGAGAGGAGTAATAACCCCCCATAATATTGCTTGCTTTTTCTCTTCTTTCAATATCTCCTATCTCGTAGACCACTATTGCTAATTAAATTCCTAGTCCGAGTGCTTAACTCCCGTGGCGTTGGATTCGTCACATACTCCAACGAAGCGAACGCTCAATTTGCGAAGGAAGCAATGGCACATCAGTCGCTTGACCATAATGAGATCCTGAACGTTCGCTGGGCCACAACAGACCCCAACCCTATGGCGCAAGCACGTGAGAAGCGACGCATAGAAGAACAAGCTGCTGCTGCCATTCGGCAGGCCCTCCCTGAGGAGTTCGTCGCCGAGTTGGAGGGAAAGAACAAGGATGCCTCAAAGAAGAGAAGAATTGAAGGTAGCTTTGGGTTGAGGGGATATGAGGTTCCGGAGGAAATCTGGTATGCAAGAGGGCCAAATGCTGTTAACCCAGCTGGACGCGAGATAGAAGGGCAAACCGATATGTTGATGATAGAGCAGGCGGCTGGGGGCAACGGTGTTGGTGATGAAGCAGCAGACAAGCAAGCAAAGGAGCAAGTGGGCATATTTTCTAGTCAAACCTTGGAGGCGTTACGGGGTTTAAACAGGGGATCAGGCGGGCCGACAAAGGTCACAATGAAGACATCAAGTGTTCCTGTTGGATTGGCTCTAGCTGCTGACTATGGAAGCGATAGCGATTAAAGCGTCTGGAGATTCTTATTTAGTAGCCCTTTGCTGTATTATACAACACCATATCTTTTCCTTTTCGGTTCGAAATTAGCGCTCTCAACGATGTCATCAAGTTATTAAAATACATCAACCCCCAACCAACGAGTATCCCAATGGTATACACTATCTAAATCAGACCTTTAACTACTGCAGCCTCAGCATTGAGAATAGAAGAACCTGCGGCTCCAATGACTGTATTATGCGAAAGGGTTACGAATTTGATATCAAAAACATTGTCCGGCCTTATCCTGCCCACACTGACAGCATAGCCACCATCGGTGTTTCTATCGAGCCTTGGTTGAGGCCTGTCCTCCTCCTCCATAACCACAATAGCGTTCTTGGGAGCGCTAGGGCAACCCAATTGCTGGGGTTCAGAGACATAATCCCTTAACGCAGCCTTAACCTGCTCAATGGATGGTGGGGGCCTCCTGGTGAATCGAAGGGAAACACAAGCAGTGTGGCCGTCCATGACAGCCACCCGATTACATTGGGCTGACACCTTGATCGTAGAAAGCATGTCGAATCCAGAAGAGGCGGAATTGACTGAGCCAAGGATCTTGCCAGTCTCCCATTCGATCTTCTCCTCCTCACCCCCAATAAGGGGGACGATGTTATCTAGAATGTCCATTGATGGAACACCCGGATAACCTCCACCAGAGATAGCCTGCAAAGTTGTGACGGTAACAAGCTCGATTCCGCCAAAAGCATCCTGTAAGGCTTTGAGCGGTACAACGAGGCCGGTAGTGGAACAGTTGGCATTGGTGACCAAAAAGCCCTTCTTCAGGCCATGCTGACTTCTCTGATGTGGGATAACGGAGAAGTGAGAGGTATTGACGAGAGGGACGATGAGGGGGGTAATGGGGTCCCTTCGATAGTTTTTGGAATTGGAAAAGACGACGAGGTCGTTTTTGATAAACTCCATTTCTGTAAGGCACGGTAATAAGTCAGCTGCTTGGGGAGCGAGATATGCCGGCATGGAATTGAATTCTCCTCTATAGGTGGCAGACGGAATGCGAGGGGCCAAACATACCAATTTCTCCCGCAACTTCGGCATCGAGGCCAGAAAAGACGACATCACAATATTTGAATTCGGCAGCTTTACAGTCCTTGACAATCATGTCCCGGACACGGTCTGGCATGAGTTGGTCCTGCTTCCATCTTGTTGCTTCGGAATACTTTTTGCCAGCCGAACGACTTGAGGCCCCTACGGCATGGAGGACCAAGTATGGGTGCTGGGAGAGTAATAGAATAAATCTTTGGCCAACAGAGCCGGTACATCCCAAAACACCTATGTGAAAGCATAGCATGAGCAAAAAATTTCAATGGGCAATTAAACGATCCTAAGGTCATACCAGCTTTCTTCTTTGCAGGAGCGGACGAAGACATGAGGGGCCCTTTTTTCTCCTCCTCTTTTTTCCTTCTTCAATTAAACTCAATTCGAAGAATGAGAGGGCCAGAATGCTCGTAAGATAGAGAAATTAAATAGATTCAATGGCGGTGTAACGTACTGTAGCAGACAAGAGGAGAGCGAAAGGAGGTGAAGCCAAACCCAATTGAGTTGAGGTATGATAGGTGGGGTTGTGCTTGTCTAAGTTAAGAAAGCAAGAGGGACGCAGGAATCCTGAGAGCCAAGCTATCTACTAGTGTGCGATTTTTTAGTCGACCAAAAAACACCATGAGACTGCTAACTACCCTATCAAATCGCCCTAACCCTTCACCGGTATGGCACAAGTAATAGATATTACTACTGTACACACTGTGATACCGCATTGACAGGCGGGCGAGAACCGTCAGACGCTATAATAGTACTGTAGTTCAATGAGTTTTTCATCCTGTCTTTGTCTCGAAAGCGCAATAAAACGCCATAGGCTAACACTTTATAGCTAGGACTACCAGTAAGCCTTTCAGGGCTCTAATTTTGACCCAATTGTAAGTTTCGTCTCACCTACGTAAAAGCGTGGTATTACCGCACCCGCCGCTCTGTACTAGTACTTGTACAGTACTATCGTAGTACTGGTACCGTAACTTGTGCTGTACGAGTACAATACAGTACTGGTCCTTGTGTGGGCTAAAATCTTGTGTTATCTTCTTGGCGAGATCATGCTCTGTGCATAGAGGATCGAGGGCTTGGCGGATCGCGTTGGATCTAAATGCTGTAATTGGCGTTCTCCCATTTCTGCTCTACCCTTGTACTCGTACTTCACGAACACTTCTACCCTTCGACAATAACAACAACAACCTCCCTTTGATTCACTTTTCCCTCACTCCTTTCAGGAAAAAAAAACTACGGCCCTCACTGAGAATACACCATACCCTCTCACTCCAGACCGTCTCCTTCTCCTCGAGCTTCACCCTACTCTCTACTATCGTAGCCCTTGTCCCTTTGACCTACCAGTGGAACTTTCTATCATACTACGCCGCCCCACCCATCTAATCTGTTATTTCCTCACGGAATGGACAAAATCTTCCTTCCTTGCCCCATCGCCTAAAACAACTTCAACTGTCGCTGCCTGAGGATCCTCTATTTAAGCACACCTCCCCGCTTCTCCCTTAAAATGACCGAATCCTCCATTGACACCCGCCTCCCCGACGTCTGGGTTACTGTGCCTTTCGAACTCAACGGCAAGCTTCCTGTTACTTCTCTCGATCAAGGGACCGAAACACACAAAAAAATCGGTAAGACATTTCTTTGACATTCTTGCTATTTCATTGAGCTCCTCCTGACACGCATCTCTCCTCAAAGAAAACTTCATTCAGCTACCAATGGAGGAAACAAAGAAACAAACAACTCCCGACCCCCCTCGTCCGAATCAATTTGCAGGCTCCATCAAAGGAGATGCCTGCGGAGACGCTAAGCATTCCTCGGGTAGCGCCTTTGAGAAGCATGATCCTGTGCATGACTGGTACCGCCCAGAAATTGAACTGGCTCTAAAAAATAACGCAAAGCGAAGGGTGGATGACAAGCCAAATGCGAACCCCGCCCCGACCATTCCCAATGATCCAGAAGCTGTGTCAAATAAAAGGGTGCGAGAAGAACTGTATTTAGGTTCACACCTTGGGAACAAGAGGAGACCTTACATGTCCAAGTGTGCTCGGGACTTTGTTAGGCATATGGGCAATTGGGATGGGTTTTGCAATCATGGTATATACACATCCAAGTAATATATTTTGCAGGTCTTATACTAACAGCTGGCTAGATGGTCGAGTCCTCCATGTTAGTTTTTCTCCAAGTGAAGTCGATATTGTCTTCAAAACTCTCTCTGAGGAGTTCTCTGGAGACCCTTTAGCACCACTTCTTGGAGACCTCTCTACAGTTTCGGCAAATACCTGGTTTGCTATTCTGAATACCAAACTTAAAGGACCCGAAGCTAGGAAGTTTGTAAAGTTCTTGGAAACAAAAGTCATTCCTAAAATAATTGTTAAGGGAAGGACTGCGAAAGAGCTACTATTATTCTTTCAAGACTCTGTTTACCTTGAACCTGATGACAGCCTTATCAAGCTCAGCACAAAGTCCGCACGAGAAGCTGTCAAGCGTGTTTCGTTATCACCACCATTGATCCGACTTAGGCAAGAGATCGGTTGTGGTGTAAGGGCTGGCAGGAGGGATCTCGGTTCCTCTATTAGGAAGGCTAAAGCCGCTTGTATGGAGTATTTGAAGCCACAAGCATCCTTTACTGGTGGAAGTTCAGATATTATAGATATCTGTTGGTCACCTAATGGAAGACGGTTTGCTCTGGCCTCTACCACACTAAACGATATTTACAATCGACCTGGAAATCTCATGCTCGGTACTATTGAACAAATGGAAGTAAAACTTCTTGATGGACATAAAACCCCGAGGCCTATCGAGCAGCGCGATCCTACTCTAGACAACCAAATGAGGTCTACTGTTACTGGTGTAGCTTTCTCAAATGATGGCTCTCTTCTCTATTCAAGTAGCTACGATGCGACCATCAAAACTTGGTCTACCGAAGATGGCTTTCTCCTTGATTCGGTCGATCTTAATGGTCCTGTTGTCAAAATGTCTCTTTCTAAATCACACAACGCTATTGCTGGCAGTACTCAAAATGGGTCGTTGGAATTGTTCCGTACTGATATAGAGGGGAAGACACATATTACCAAATTTCAACAGAATGGAGAGCTTTATGCATCAACCTTGATCTGGGCAGATAGGATAAATCCCAGTTGGCTTTTAGCTGCTTATGATACTACGACTGACAAGCGACCTGGCAAAGGATTGTGCGCTATTTATGATGTCTCTACTCAGAAGCAGCTCAGTACGATTCGTCCTTCTACCGGCCGCCATTTTGACATGTTTCTCCATCAAGAAGCGAAGGTTCTTGTCACAGGTGTTTCGAGTGCTGCCACCTCTGTTATACGTATATATGATGTGACTCTGTCATCGAAAACCGGTCGTGGACCCCAAGTCAATATGTGTGACATGGCGGATTGTCCACAGAAGGATATTAATGTGGTTACCATGTCGTAAGTTCTCTTTCAGAGCTCTTCTATCTGTTCTAATTGATCGCTACTAGTCCGTGCGCACGTTTTGTCACTTCTAGCGGCACAGATAATTCAACAATTGTTTGGGATACGAGAAACTTACGCGAGCCTCTTACTCAACTCTGGCATGGAGGTTTGTTCAATTATATCAAATCTAAGAGTGCTGCTAACATTTCTATCCAGATACCCTAATGCCGATCACACCAGATACTAATCTCGAAGCGGAAGATACGGGAACCACCTTTGCTCAATGGTGTCCACATGACGGATACCTATATACTGGAGGCAGCGATGGTGTAGTGAAAGTATGGGACGTTACACGTGCCGACTCCTTGGTCCGTGATCTCCCAGCCTTAGACGCTCAGATAATGTCTGGTGAGTTTTCACCAGAGTTTGACAAGCTCTTCATTGGGTCGGCTTCTGGAAAGGCCACGCTCTTCTCTATGGAGGTGCACGAGGGTGAAGCACTTGACGAATTTTCTACCGACATGTCTGGGATTATACCAGACATTGACCCCGACGATGGGCCTGTCTTGCAACAGGTTGACAATGATGGGGATGAAAACATGGATTGGCACGATTCGGAAGGTGATGATGATTATTACGGAGACCAATACATGAACGAGTACCAAGACGTCAATGGGGACATTCTCAACGATTATCAATTCGATAGTAACTCCCGTTCCGACGAAATGGATGAAAATTAATGTAGTCCAGCAATAAAGGATAGTCGTTTCTTTCTTTAGACTCTTAAATGTATCTATATCCCTGTGGCGTTTTCTGGAGAAGGTACTGGTGTTTTTGTCGGGTTGTTTGCACAGAATTTCTTATAATCCAACCTTTTTTTCCCTCCCGCACTCTCCGGTAAGAGAACTTATCCCCTGTTGCTTGTACCCACGTACCAAGAATTGGTCTCTATTGGCCCTTTCCATAAGTATGTGGTAGCTACTGGTATTCCGAAAATGATGCCAACTCTTATTATAATACAAATACACAAGTTCCTGTCTCTCCACTTACCAGACCTGCAATCTGACCTTTTTCCATACCTATCAGAGTAACATCTAGCTTAGCTTTTTAATTTCCAGCCCTGCATAGAATCAATTGACTGACAGGAAAGTTTGAGATTTAAATCTATCATATTAATCTATAAACCTGTACAGTTTAGCTTACACTGCAGTATAGTGTGAGCGGGGCTCAATCGGTAAGGGAGAAATACTATTAGCTGATGCTTTCTTTTCTTTTCTTTTCTGTTTGGTAAAATACATATCATACATAGTGTGTTTGTGTGCACTTTAGCTTGAGCATATATTAGTCATAATTCAACTTGGGTATAGGCATTAAGCGAAATCTCCTGATTGATTCATACTAAAGCTCAAGTACATTTAAGGTTGGTCTCATGCTGCTGATTAGTGGTATGTAGCAAAGTGGTAAATCTACGGGGGGGGGCAATTTGATCGGAAATAGGGTTGGCGCCGTTGACTATATGAAGACTGCAGCATAATGTTCGAGCCACGTATTATTCAAAAATAGAGGTAATAGGAGAAGGTATAGATACTATGTCACATGCAGTATAATACTTGGCTTATACTAATCTTTGTAATAGCATTGGATATAGAACAAAGGAACAAAGGAATAAATTTTTACTGGGTCCAACATCTGCCCGTAGCATCAATACTAAAGCCATGCCCGGCCCTTATTTGAGCTTCCCACACTACAGATTTATAGAAAAAATAATTAAAACAATAGACCCCGGTATAGGTAAAAGAATAGGAGGTGGGGGGGGGTTGATATATCAACATTTAGGATAAAGGAAAACGCCTTCGCAGCCTCACAAAGGGACACTAGCTTGAATACGGTAGGCCCAAGCTCCGCCATTTCCCGGATTCTGCGGGGTACTTGTAAGATAAGTAAGCGCTCTTGAGCTTTCAGGAAGAAAGAAAGAGAGTGCGAGGGGGGGGGGTGTAATTTTTCTTCTTCCTACGATATCTTCGGTCCGATCACGCCTTCTCACTCGGACTCAACCAGTGCGGAGTAAGATGCCAACGAAATACTCAAAAATATGTGGGGGTGCTCACGGACTGGCATCTCTGTCTCTGGGTAAAAGAAAACACAAGCTTGATATTTACTGGATGGTTCTGGGTGTGCTAGTGGATCGAGGTAACGGGCGGGCTTGGCTAGGTGGAGGGAAACTTTTGCGGTGTTTCCCTGAGAAAGGGAGAAATGCCAGGAGGAAGTAAATATGCTGGGAGGGATTATGTTATATTGGCGCACCCCGTATCCTCACCTTCAATCTTCTCTCTGCCCCTGACTGGCCTTTGACTCGTTGTGGAGGTTTACAGGCACGCCCAAGTATCATACTGGGGAGCCTCGATTGGCGGAGGTTGCGTTAAGAGGTTGGAATTACCGCGCGGGTTCGAGTGTCTGAATCTTGATGATTTCCGCTGGCGTGAGATGTGAGGAGTGGGAAGTTGGAGCATTTAGCTTTGTGTGACTCTCGGCAGAGGTCTATCGATCACTAAAGCGCGTGATGGGGTGAGAAACACTTGTGCGCGGTTAACTGCGACACAGTCTTAAATGGTTTTCCGGAAAAGCGAAGTCTTGTAGTAGAACCGAGATTTGAATGCGTTTATTTAGATCTCCTGAGTTCCTTGAAATTGACTCTAGGGTCCTGGCTCAGATGTAGTCTTATATCGTCCTTAGAAGACTAAGAGGAAGGGGCGGGGCGTGAGAGAGCTATGCGGCAATATGCTAAACTTTTATATTACATGATATTATATCCCTGTACCTCCATTATCGCACTTCCGTTCTCCGCCTCTTCTCGCCATCGTCATCTCTCCTTCGTCTTGGAGGAGAGTGTGGTCTCTTGCGGTCCCTGTCTGTGTCCCTGTCTCCATTTCTGTCCCTGTACATATCGCGATCCCAGTCGTACCGCTCATCTCTGTCCCTATTATACCTCCCGTGATCTCGACGATCCCTATCATATGGAGATCTCGAGCGGTCCCGGCGTGAACCTCCGGCACCTGGAACATAGCGATCCTGGTATGCACCCTCCCGGCTATCACTCCCGCGGTGGGCCCGCGGGCCCTCAGGGGGTCTCCTATCGCCGAAATCTCGGCCTCGATCGTCTCCCCCTTTGGGCGCACGTTCACGGCGGTCACCGTCGCCACCTCGGTCTTTTCTGTCGTCTGGTTGAAATCTCTCATCATCATGCATCCCGCCGAGCTTCTCGGAAGCCCGCTTGTTGATACCGTTCTTGTCGAACCAGGGACTTCCTCCGTTTTGCATGCTCGTATCCTCTGCCGCTAGATGTGTCCACCTGGTCCTTCCGCGCTTCCCAACCTCGTCGCCTCGAACTTGCATGTATTTTGGCAGCACATCTCGATTTTTGACTTCGTCGTCTACAGCAGCGGTTGCGTAGTCCTTTTTTAAGATCTCCGAATCGTCCTGATAGAATGCACCCTTGTGATAATATTTCTGCATAAAGCCCATTTTACCCCTGTTCTCCATTTTCTCTTCGTGTTGCTTCTTGACGTACTCCATGTCCTCCTTTTTTCGCAATTCGGGATCCATTGCTCTCCGACGTTCGATCTCTTCCCGTTCCTTTTCTACCTTCTCTAGCTCTTCCCGTTCCCGCTTGACGCGAACTAGCTCTCTTAGCTTCCAGGCGGCACGTTCAGCGGCTGGATCAAGGTCGTCTGTGTCGTCTAGGCCCTCCCCGTCGTCTTCATCGTCGTCCCAGCCCTTTCTACCGGCGGCCTTGGCTGCCGCGTCGCGACGAATGTGTTCTTCAAGAAGTGCCGCCGCCTCGGCTTTCTTCCGAGCTTCCTCTTCAGCTTTCTTCTTTGCTTCTACCTCCGGGTCTGGAACCGAAGAAGTGACAGCACCGCGCTTCCCCTTCGGAATAAATGTAGGCCTTAAAAGAACTCTTTTCGGGGCTTCTTCCTCCTCCTCCTCGGATTCCTCCTCCTCCTCAGATTCCTCTTCCTCATCCTCGTCGGCCGTTGAATATTCGCTACTCTCTTCCTCAGCACGCTTCTTCGCCTCTCCAGCTGCCCGCCGTTCTTCTTCTTTACGACCTTCTTCGAATCGCTTGTTGAGATTGACCTTTCTGAGAGCGGTGGAGACCTTTGCGGGAGCTTCGGAGGTGGCCTTCTTGCTGGGCTGTTGAGGCTCTTCTTCGGACTCTTCAGCTTCAGAGCTTTCTGATTCTTCGGAATCCGATTCTTCTGGCGCAATCGGTTTCCCTGGCCGGTAGCGCAGGGGCTTCATGGGGTTTGCAGTCATGCGTTTTGGGGGCATGGTGGGCGATTGTGGTAGAATTGGTGGGGGGAGGGGGCTAGGGAAAATGTGGTTTCCGTCGAAAGCTCTGGCTGTATGATAGCTTCTATCCTCTTGCGGCCTGTTACCCGGACATCCGGATGCATGCCAGAGCAAACTTTATTTTCAAGGCATAAGAATTTCTTTTGGTGAAACTTAGCGAAGAAATAAAATATTTCGAACAATAGAAAAGTCATTTTTCACTCCACCACCATGACTTCGACAGAGGATACGCCAATGGGCGAGACAGACCCCCAATCTACACATCAAGTTCAAATTAAATTCACAACCAGACACCCTGACATCGCTGTACCGACTGCGCCGATTCTCGTCCCTGCGAACCTAAAACGCTATGGGCTGTCGCAGATTATCAACCATTTGCTTGATACATCTACCGCAATTCCGTTCGAGTTCTTAGTCAATGGCAGTTTTCTGAGGACCTCCGTTGAGAAATACCTTTCCGACAATGGCCTTTCGTCAGAATCAGTTCTCACTCTCGAGTACGTCCGCGCTATTGTCCCGCCAAAGTTCCAGGCAGCCTTCCAGCACGACGATTGGGTTTCTTCAGTTTCCGTCGAATGGGAGAACAACCGAATATTATCTGGCTCTTACGACGGGATCGTGAGAGTCTGGAATGAGAGTGCACAGTGTCTGTACACTGGCGGCGGCCACACCGACTCTGTTAAGACTGCGAAATGGATGTCTGCGACGAAATTGGTTTCCGCTGGTATGGACCGGGGACTTAGAATTTGGGAGATTGATGGGGAATCCGTTGAGGAGAATTCAGAGATTTCTGCTATGGCAGAGTTTGTGGGTCATAGGGGTACGGTGGAAAGAATTGACGTGGATTCTAGCTCTGGTAGAATATTATCTGCCGGGATGGATTCGCTGGTTGGGTTTTGGACGACGGATATCTCTGAGGCTCCAAAAGCGCCGAAGGAAGCCCCGGGGCCGAAGACAAAGAGGAGAAAGGGATCCCAGTTAGGCCCGCCCCGCTATGGATCTTTACGGATGTTGGAAGGTCACACATCCCCGGTTTCGGGCGTCGCTTTTGACCCTAAAGATTCGACAGTCGGATATTCCGTCTCCTGGGACCACACTATCCGCACTTGGGATCTTGCCACATACTCCCTGGTCGATTCAAGGACTACACAACATCCACTATTATCCGTCTGTGTGCTGCCTACACTATCCTTACTTGCTTGTGGAAGCTCTGCTCGTCATATCACCCTACACGATCCAAGAGTTTCAGCTTCAACAGTTACTACAAGCACCTTGCGTGGACATACGAATGCTGTCGTTGCACTGAGTCCTAACAAGAATAATGAATGGCAGATGGTTTCTGCTAGTCATGATGGAACACTGAGGATTTGGGATGTTCGGGCAACCGAGAGTGGAAGCATATGGACAATAAAGAGGGAAGGGGAAGGACTCAGTGGGAAGGAAAAGGTCTTTGATGTTGAGTGGAGCGGCTTGGGTATTGTCAGTGGTGGAGAGGACAAGAGGGTTCGGATTGATGAGTCACCTAAAGGCGAATAAGTAGTTGGGATTGATGAATGCAGAGATTGCATAGCCTTAGATTTTTATTTATTTGAAGGACGAGGTTATAATAAATTAATTTCCTCGAATGATACAACTCTGCCGTCTTCTCGCGGCAACACTAGTCTACGAGGGGCTGATGGACGAAATGTAGTGGAAATGGCTAGAGCTTAAACCCACCATAGCTCGGCGTGAGGAGTGTGGGCAGTCCTGGGCTACAATGAACAAGTTATACAGGGTAGTGCTACCAGGTGTGAAAGACGACCACAGCCGACTATACGGTGCACACATTATTAGAAAGGTGCAGGAATTAAAAAGAGGCATGATACATTTTGTTGATCCAGAAATCAAACTTCTTCAATCATTTCTCTCATTAAATTTAATAGTGTGCTCCAGTGTCATACAACACCGCTCCATCACCCTACCAGGGAAATTCCCCACCTGCGAGAGTCCGAGAAGAGAATATCCCGGACCTCGACTAAGTAGAAAGTTTGCCTCACCATACGTCTCAATTCCCGGCACGCCAGGAACTATGTTACTTGACTTTGTCTAAGCTAGGCTATTTCACAAAAGTATGGAAAATAAAAGCCAGTGTATCACACGCCTATCTTGTTTCTATTTCCTGCCAATAGTAAGATTGAATAGCCATAGTCACTCACTCAGGGCACCGGTACTCCAAGTGAAGCGAATCTGGGCAGCGGCGCCGGTCAGCGTTCTGACAGGGTATGTGATGTGAGGATGGTCATGGAATATAATGTAGCCGTTGTGGGCTGGAGCCAATACGGTAGCTTTTGAATCCCGACGAAACTGGTTCTACTGTAGGATAGATGGATCCGCGCGATACCAGCACTGTACTATCGTACTAAGAAAGAGACGTACAGTACGACTTGGGGGAGGCTTGAAGGCGTCAAGTTAGTCCCCTGCACAGTGACAAGCCCATAACAGGAAAGCACCCTAATAGGACAATATCATTTATACCCACGAAAAACCTCCCCCAAGACCCCGCACCAAACTTCAAAAACCCGCGTCGCGAATCTCATCGAAGTATAATAACACCCCAACATAAACCAACGAGTGATTTCCCATGATAACAGACTAAGTTACCAACCCCCAAGTTAATTTCCCGCATGATACAAAGCGATCCAGTTTTCTGCCGAATGCTCTCAAAGATCACTTCTCACGTGCCTTACGATGCTTCGTGAAGTAAAGGGGAGGACAGACAGAAGCTCATAAATGGAAAGGAACCGTTCCCAGGCGTCGAATAGCGAAATCCTAGGACAAGCCTCGGAGGAAACTTGAGTTTTTGTTTTGTTGAGACTATCAGGGTATTTTTTGTTCGTGTGTGGTGACTGCTCGTATGATATATACCTGACTATCGTTGGGATAGGCTCATAATAGAGGCGACCAGTAGCTACGGGATTTATGGATGATCTGTCGGTAGAACTGTGCAGTACCTACAGTACCCCCCATAGATAGATAGCTTCGGTCGTTTCTATTGTGTTCGGGTAAAGCTACAGAGTAACCAAACGCATTTCCATTCGCGGGGGATGCGCAAAGCATATTATAACCTATGCTGAATGAAACCAAGACAAAAACCGAGTGGAAAGAACATTAGACTACATAAACCTTTTTCTAAAAGAAACTCCAACTAGCTAACCAACTAACTTATGAATAAGTGAAATCTCGGGTGGGTTACTAGATCAGGTATTAATAGCAATAGCTGGCTCTACAACTTTTCGAAAACTGCCTGCATCCAGCACCTGTACATCTTCACCTGTGTCTTTCTATTAACCAGCATTCTCCGGTCGACGCCCATGTCGTTGATTCTGAAGCCGCCAAAGTCCCCTTCGGGAAATGTACTTTGTTCTTCTTCTTCACCTTCTTCCTGCCGCTTATCCCCTGTATCCGGGTCCTCGGCTTTCACTTCCCTCTGGCCGGTGAATATCCACCTCAACTCATCCTCGTCAAAAAAGTACACCCTAGTCCCATCCCCGCGCACATAAAAGTTCTCCTCGAGGTAGCGGCCAGCTTTAAACCTAACCTGTGCCAAATCCCCACGTCCGTAATCCCTGAATAAGACTTTCCCACCCTTCCTCAGCATCCTATGAACATTCGCGAGCGCATCAGCCCACTGCTCGGGACTCAACGCGGAAAACACAAACACCATAATAACCGCATCCACACTACCCTCTTCCACCCCTTCAGGCAAAGTATCCCTCTGCGAAAGGTCATACACGGAAGCACGAACCCTGCCCCTCTCCGCCTCCTTCGCAAACTCCTCCTGCGCCCGCACCAACTCCACCGCCTTGCGGCTGAAATCGCACCCGTGTATGCAAAGCTCCTCATTTCTATTGAGTCTCAGCACTGGGAACAACGTATTCCCGGCTCCGCATCCCAACTCCACGATACTGGCCCTGCCAGCGCTCTGGCTCGTCAGCGCTTCCAGCAGCGGGAACTCCTGGTGCAGCCATTTCCGGTCCTTGAAGAAGTTCGTTGTGTTGTTCTTGTAGAAGGCGTCCCACCACTTTGCTGGGTCGCTGTTGAAGCGGTGCTTGTTGAAGGGGTCCACCGGCCGCGAGCGCTGGAAGGAGATTTGCGCGGCTGAGGCTGCGCGGTAGG
>Ga0307509_10002797_pt1 | contig 27644 bp, 34 predicted proteins | sample 10_EM_MG_FD_202245 | JGI IMG/M metagenome (GOLD analysis project Ga0307509, IMG submission 202245) | Populus trichocarpa ectomycorrhiza microbial communities from riparian zone in the Pacific Northwest, United States - 10_EM | ecosystem: Host-associated > Plants > Roots > Unclassified | place... | reverse complement strand
AACCTCGTCCGAAAGCGAGAAATGTGGTCGACGCGCGGATTAGTCGTGGCACTCACGGGGGCAGGCTCCAAGACCAAAGTTGACCCAGATAAATGCGTGCTGCCCCCTTCACCGACTCACGAACAACCAACGTCGTTCTCTGTCACCGCTGGTTTGTAGACCGACCTCCGGGCACTTTCCCGATACCCGGACCTCGCATTCTGCTGTGAGCTGCGAGGTACACCCCAGTTCGACTGTACCCTCCTGGTCGAAGCTACAAGCAACTGCTTCTCTGGCGACCCCCTACTAAAGGAGACCGCCTTAAAAACTGGTCCAAGGGTTAAAGAGCGCCGGAGACCCCCACCGACCTTTCCCGGGTTCCCGCCCTGTGGGGCCACGTCGGCACTCTAACCACTACCCCCACCCCCCTTCTCCGAGAGCCTTGACCCCGCTGCAAGGTGTCGCGATACGAGCAGGTGTCGCTGGATAGATTTGGAGGCGGGTCCCTAGGTTGATAGCATACTTGACCTTGAAATCGAATCATCTGTGGGTCATCCGTGCTAATCATGCGAACAGTTACCGGCGCAGTATGGATACGAGCCAACGATATGTATGCAAGGCGATATCGATCCAGGAGTGGTCTTATCGGATCCGTCTCCTTCTGAGTTTGAGCATGTGGAATGACGTGGGTGAGGCGAAAATCCGTTCGTGCGCCGTAAACTAAGACCGGCGCGGTACGTGCGGTATATCCCATTCGACCTTCTGTAGGTACTCTCGCGATTGATATAGACAAGGTTTACAACGGACCCAAGAAGAAAGAAAAAGAAGTCGGAAGAATAGGACATTTCCAACGTACCCTCGAGAGAAAAAGTGTGAACTGGAGACACCAACGGGTGATCGCAGCCGATAAGTATGAACATTGGAGCTATTCAATCCCTTCGAAAATCTGTACCAAACCAAGCCGTCAGGGGGTTGGGAATGGGGTCGGAGCGCTCCAAATGGGGCGCCAAATCACTTGGAACCCAACCCCAAGGAACCGCCAAAGAACCAATAGTGAGAAGTGTACTTGACGGTGATATCCTTCGTCGTCCCACTGACACACTAATGTGATTAAATGGGAAAGGTCGGGTCAACACCGCCGTTCACGAGGTAAAACGCAATACCGGAGACTTACAGAGGAGGGGGCAACTCCGCCGACCGTGGTGATCCTGTAGATTTCCTCCGAGATGTCGCCACTAACTTTCCCGAGGTGCAACCATGGGACGTTCTTGGCTGGGTCGGCATCTGGGGTGTTCGCTTGAGCCTTGCCGACGAACACGGCGTTATCGACACCCTTGAACTTCGGGGTCGAACGGAAGTCCCAGACAGGAGAAATCCCTCCGGCGCCGTTCTTGATGAAATAGTGTTGAGAGAGGATAGAATCCGTGGGGTCGATGTCGGGGAAGGCGTCGATCAGTTGCTCGATGGTGGCGCCGTCGGCACCAGGGCCGTTCCAGACGTTGAACACGTCATTGGCGATAGTCGATGAGGCACTGACGTCGTTGCCCACAAGGCAAGAAATGTCAAAAAGCTCGGCGACGGCGCCAGCAGAACTGTCACGTCGGTCAGTTTCGGTAGAACTTATGCACCCATAAAGCAGATACGCACACAAACACGTTGTTGGAGCAGGTATAGTTCTGAGTACCGACCCCGAGTCCCACAGCAGCGAGGGGAGTGGTGGGGGCTCCAAGAGCAGCCAGCTGGGCGGATGAAAGTGGGATGGTGACCTTGGAGAGATCGCAGCTTCCCTGCGGTTTAGGAGGAAGCGCAGAACTGAACAATCCAGCGACAATGGTGACGGCGGTGGGGATGGCGACCATTTTTCTTTCCAAATGAGAGGTCAAATGAACAGTGTTTAGGAGCCGGTGAAGGATAAAAGCCGATACGGCTGGGTGTTAAACCGAAAGGTTGAAGAGAAGACAGGCAAGCCTACTTCTGAGTGGGAGACTGGGGTAAAGAAAGAAAGTGGGGAATGAAGAAAAGAAAGTGGGGGACAAGGTGTATGTGGGGAGATAACAAGGGGACTCGCCATTCGTCTTTATACTATACACCTCGCAATGATCCGCGGGGCAGGTGTGCCCTGACCGTGCGGTAGGCAAAAGCTCACTAACCGAGCAGCTCCGCTAGCCGGATCCTCATGCGGGGTCACACCAAGCCAGGGTATACACATCGCCCGATATCTTGATGCGTGATGGTCGAGTCCGAGCCCGCCCACCTTCCGATGGCCGATCCGCGGTTTCCCACGGTCGCAACGTCAGCGAGTTGCCCACTGGGGTTCGGTCGCTGGGGCGGATGTCGACATCTGTGGTATGTAAGAAGCCTGCAGGTGATCGTAATGACTGAGGTTCTATTCGCGCCTTCAGTTCAGCCGAAACCGTGTATAAAACAGCGAGGTGCATAGAGGGTGACCCCCACAGCACCCCAGCACCTTCTCGTAGCCCCTCGTCGGCTCCGGAACCCCACCTCGATGTTCCGCGGCTGCCAAGTCCCCCGCCTTTCTTACCCCCATGATCGATCGGTGCGTGCTCAGCCGACATCAGATTTCGATACAACAGCATGGCCCGCTCGTCCCCCCGGTCGCTCAAGCGCCCAAGTCACAAGTACGGTCTTTCGAAAGGGCGCGCACACAAGCGCGATACGACGCACAAGTCGAGCAGGTTCGAGAGGCCCAAACCAGTAGGGAGTGAGATTATGCGTCGTCGTATCGGATGATTGGATCATACATGGTGACGAGGTGAAGCGGTGGACGGGGCAGAATGGCCAGCGCGTGGTCGCCCATGGGGTTTCCCCGGCTCGAACTGTTGGAGCGACCGCTTACGCTTACGCGAAGATCGAGAGCGGGACGGGGTTCCCCCCCGAACGACCGAACGACCGACTCAGTCACACAAGTCCGGGTATCGAATGAAGGAAGGGTGACAAGACGCTGATGCTGGTCGGTGGGGGTATGGGGCGTCACGCCAGACGAGATTCCATACCGTTTGATGGAATGTCCGGCAAGGGGCGTCGAATCGTCACGCTCGTTCAGCCCGGATTGGGTTCTGATCAAGCGACGGCACTTCGAGGAAATCATGATGAATTACGTTCATCACAGGCAGACCACACGACAAAAAATCTGCCCATTAACCAGGCTCAGAGGATCCAACCGCAACCTTCCCATTGAACAACCTGGTGGCCATCCCTGCAACCTGGAACCAACTGTGCCGTATTTCAGTTAAAAGAGAGCTACCGAGAACCATCGGGAATTGGACCACTTACCGATGGAGATAGATCCTGTAGCGAAGCTGATTTGACAGAGATCGGGAGGTATTTCGGCAGGAACGTCGGGGAGAACAGTTCGCGGTTGGCTATCCGGGACTCATCCGACGGTTGCTCACCCACCTTCCGAGATCGGTTTGCGAGAAGCCTTGCGCGACCATACGATCTGGGAGGTAACCTCGGGCGTGCCCCCCGAATCCAGAACCCCGCTACCAGGCAAGCATCTGCAGAGGGGGTAAGATATTTCTGGGAGTGGCGTCGCGTCCGGACCTCGTGGAGTACTGAAGTCGTGTCCTTGTCAGTGATCGTCCCCACTGCTGGGCGGTGGAAAGACCGTCGAGGGTCTCCGGCGCTCTTTAGCTCTTAAGGTTGAATATTCCGAGGGGAGGTCGCCACGATCGAACTGGGAGGTGGAAGCTCTTAGCTCACAGCGGGATGCGAGGTCTGGGTGTTGGAAAGATGTGTGAAGATCGGTTTCCAAACTAGCGGGTGATAGAGAAGGCAGGTCGCCAAGACCAGGGTTGGGCCGGATCAATGCGTGCCGCCCCCGTGAGTGCCACGACAAGCCACGATTGATCTGGGCGTCCCCCACATTCCTTGCGTTCAGACGACATTGGCCCGGGAAGAATTATACCTCGGCGAATTTTGGGCCCAAACCTGAAGCGCCGCGTTCGGTGTGTCGGACCTCACCCCGCGGTTATCGAGAGCCCTGTGAGGAGAGGGTTTTAAAGGTCGGACCGAACTGAGAACGACAAATGTAGATCGTGGGCTGTCTGTTGGTTGTCAGGCACGGGCGATCCTCGCGCCATTCCCGCAGTGGAAACCCTAGATGAAACCGCCAATCTCCCGCGGGGCGGATCCCCGCCTTGTTCATGTGAACTGGAACTGCCACGACCGTAGGCTCGACAGGTGAGCTTACCATAATCCCCTGTGCCTAGCACGATCCCTCCGTGTCAATATCGTAACCACCACAACGATTCTCCGGGAGACGCCTACTTTGTTTCGAGGTGTCGCGACATGAGCGGGTTTAATTAGACAAACTCGGGGGCGGGTTTTGGGGTTTGATGGAATTTGAGCTTGAGTACGAATCACCCGGAGTGTCTGTGGGTCGTCCATGTCAATCAGATGAATGGTCACCGGCGCAGTATGGATACAAGCAAACGATATGTATGTGATGAGAGAGAGTCGAAGCGATATTGGTCCACGAGTGGTATTATTGAATCCACGCCCTTTTGAGTGTTTGGGTTTGAACACGTGGAACGACACGGGTGATGAAGAAGTCCGTTCATGTGCCGTAACCCGAGGCTGGCAAACAATGAGTGCGATACACCCTCTTTGATCCTCGACTGTGAAAGATCAAGGGTCCTCACTCCTCTTCTAATTCCCCAATTCAGTAGGCGAACACGCGTTGCTGCCATGCTATGCTAGCACCAAACCAACGTGACCCAACAGAGAGATAACAAACCCATTGGGGGATTCCCTTTGCAAAATGGACAATAACCCGTAGGTATCGGATCAGCCGTTGGCCTAGCGTCCAACTCCGCGAGGCAAGAGGGAGAGCAGGGAAGCGAAGAGCACGAGAGCGAGCCCCTGCCACAACAGGCCCGGCCTTAGATCTGTTGAGCATCAGAAGACCTGCAAATGAACCGCTGATGGCTTCAGAAACAGTAGAAGCATCGGAGGCTGTGAGAGCCAATCGAGTCGGTGGGAACCACGTCGGAAGCCTGCGAAAGCTCGAAAGCCATTGGAGGCATTGCAGGTTTCCTGATGCGCCGAAATGCCATTCCCATCTCACTGGGGGAAGTGTTCTGGCCAGGGCCGTAGCCTGACAAAACCTGCTAGGTTAGGACTAGGACAAGGCCGGAGGGACATGTACGTACCAATTCAACCGAACGCGGTACCTTCCCCTGGCACGCGACGTTGTACACTTACCCGGTGAACGCCTGGAAAGATGAAATACCTGACCCTGCGCAACCCTGGGAGTTTCTTACATTCGGAGATTCTTGCTACCTGTAGACGAGACGTGGGAGATATGTACCTCCGGCTGGTATTAAATGCCAGGAGCTCCGAGGAAGAGATGATCCCCGCGGGGCATGTTCTCGTCGTTCGAATCCCACCGCGTACGGGCCGAGTAAATCCCGGAGGGAAGAACGGGCCTGGGCTCACGGAGGCCGGAGCTGGGACCGGGAATCTGGACGTCCTGGGTAGCGGCGTCCTCGCAAACGCCGCAGAATGGCGTCGGGAGACGGAACGGTTTAATGACCGATTCATTGAGAATCTACCGCGTGGGGTTTAGTGGGAATCTGGGAGGTACTTGGCGCATGAAGTTCGTGATGTGGCTGCGAGGGATAAGTTGAAGATAGACGCGGGTGAGAGGATAATGGAAGGAAAACAAAATCTCGGTGGTGCGGAAGCGTCAACCACACCGCGAGCTGGCGAAGTAATGGGAAGACGGGGCTCTTGTCCCACATGAACCCGTTCCGGGCGCGGGGGAAGGAGATCCATCGGTAACTTGGACCTACCTCGTTAAGGGAGGGGGATGGGCAAGGGGTTCATGCCTTGTTCAGCATAGTGCCAGCTGACAGAATCCCAAAGGACCTTGATGGCATTCACGGGTTTCCGCGCAACGACCACCTAGGCAGCGCCTAGATCCTCCCCCCCCCCGAAAAGACCGAAACACCGGGAGACAGGGAGCACGGAAGCTCAGCGTGCGGGGAATCCACACCTAAGGCAAACGACCAGACAACCGACAGAAATTCGGAGGCCCCACGCGGTTCACAGGGGTTCGGTGCCGCCATCACAGGTCTCTTGCCCAGGGGCATCCAGCATACTTGCACCTCCAAATAGATCCAGAACCCCAGATGCGGGGCGGGAAAAAAAAGCGTAGCAAACATAAAGATAGGGTTGCGGACGCAGAAACCTCGCTTGATGAGTTTGAACACAGCCAGCGCTGCGATCCCGGCGCGCCGCAGCGCCCAAGGGGCCAATCCCCGCGACTCGAAACGAATCAAGAGCCCTAAGTGGTCAAGTGCCACGTGGGCGATCCCCCCTTGCCGATAAGTCAGAGTGAGGGTGAATTGGCAAAGCGGGTTGGGAGCAAGGTGGAGTTTGAAGTATGGAGAGGGCGGATCAAGAAGCCTCGCGCTTAATCTACCCAGGGTGCCTCCAACTTGAAGCACGCTTCACGGCGGTTGAGGTGACAAAGGTGAGGTCAAGCAGTGAAGGAACCCGCCGCCAAACGCACGGATTAGTGATGTTTCACACTGGGTGCTCGGCCACGAATCCGGAGAGATAAATCCGTCCACAGTTACCTACTCATGAAAAACTATTTTTATGGCGGCTTGCGCAATTTGGTGGGTGTGGATGTTTTTGGATCAGGGGCCGCGATAGGAGTCTTCAAATGGGTGTGGCTCTGGCGACAAGGAAAAATCAAACTTTACATGGGGTTATTGAAACGACTGAGAGGGCAGCGTTATCTGCGGCGAATTTCCAGCGGTCAAACAGATGCTCACAATGGATAACACGCAGAGTTTCTCCATTCATCTTCCTCTCTTCTCTTGCTCGGCATGCCGGCGGTATCAGAGGCACCGCGAACCTCCAATATCTGGCCGTACATCAAAGCCCCTGTGGGATAGAACCGGTGCACCTGCGCACACAAGCAAATGGCGGGTTCCTGGGCATCGATCCCAGACACTTATGGATCACGTCAAGCTCGGCGGGTGTTCACGGGGCCCGGAGCCAATTCACAACGGCGCTCTTTTCCGCGGGCGTTATCGAGCCGGACGCCGGGTTAGAGATGCCGAAGATGAATCTTTGTGGCAAAGTGAGCACGAGAGGATGGCGAAGAGACAGCGAACATCAGCGAAACATCATCCATCCTTTGACGGTTGGGATGGAAGGCCGTTGGGTTTGAATTCCAACAATACCGGTACAACTCCCTCCAACCCCGCAGGACATTGGATTACGCAGAACCCCGGAATATGTGCCAAGGACGGGATAGCAGCCCAAATAGATCCCAACGTAGACCCCGCCACCACGTGGAAGAGTGAATGAGCGAGCACGAGCCGGATGACACATGGCTTCTGAAGGCTTGCGGTGGACAAGTCGGACATATTCGGACAAAGGCCTGAATGGAATCTGTCCAGCAGCGAGGTGATAGGCCATCCGCGTAAGTGGCCATTCGAAGGTGAATGGTAGGTGACCGTAGCCGCCGGGGTGAATGGTCCGCAGGTCGGCTAGACGTCTAATGGCGATCAGAAGCCCCCGGACCGGACTAGCCGTATGGAGAGAGAAGTAACGGTCCCGGAAGGTCGGGGGTGGGATTCCAAATGCCTCGGTGAGAATCGTCATACTTAAGTAAAGAGGAGTTCCGAGCGCGCGGTCTCCTGGCACGGGAAGAGGGCATATAATGGGGGTGACGGGAAGAAGGGAGGGTGGCGTGGCGTGTATGGCGACTGTTGTGGGCTTGGATCGCTCCACGAAGAATGAATTCAAGTGGACATGACCCCAAAACTGGATCTAGAGGGCAATATTGATCCCAGACCCTCACAAGCGTCTTATCTGGGTTCATGGCCCTGTCAGTGTCACGCATGACTGATCAGGGCGAGAGGAGAGAGATAGAGGGGCGAGAGAGGCCAAGCTAATCGAAAGGAGAGGCGAGTTTCGGCCGTGGATAAAATTATTCTTCGATTTGTCGCCGTCGACCTTTGGCCTAGATTTTCACCTAGGAAAGCATAATCTTTGTGGATCCCGCGCTATGTTTGTAATCGCAATCATGCGTGACCCAAATGGCGTGTGACGTAAGCATGACAACGGAGTCACGCGCCGAATCCGGATTTCGGAGGCAACCGATATTTGGTTATTTCAGTTTCCGAGTATTTAAGCACCCAGCGATCCCAAACCCTTCTCCTAATCATCCGCTGCCACTCCTCTCGCGCTTGAGCAACGACCGCCAACTCCCTAGAACTCTCTGCCCCTTACGACTTTCAACGATGCCCGCCGTAGTCAGCAACGCAACGAGGATTTGGGAAGCCGAGCTTTACTTCGATCTCTACGCACAATGTGGCATTTGGGATCCGAAGGGAAAAGGTGTAGACATCTGGGAATGTATCCGAGCTCGTGAGTCCCAACCAGTCATCCGCCGCTTCCTCATGATCCACAACTCTTTGTTTGCCACCACAGATCATGCCACCGCCTCCACTCAACCACCGAACAGTACCTACTGGAGGTGGGTGGCGCGACGATAGACCTTGCGCCACCACCGCGTTCTCAGGGGGTCACACATTGTACCTCCCACTCCAATGGTCGCACCCGCCGCTCATCTCTCGCGATTCGTGAAAACCTACCACCGGTACCATTCCCTGTGGCCACGCGTCTCATCGCTATGGGGCTTCCAATACGCATATCCTGTGCCGATTCGTCGCCCGACCGGTGCATATTCAACACGGAATACGATGGGGATCGTGTCGTTGGTTGTTAGAACCTCGGTTCGTCGAGTGGCATCTGTCTTTGACTTGTGTTCCTCTTTGCCGCTTTTCTTCTTTCTCATTTCGGGTTTTGGATTGGTCCATCATTTCTTCTGCTTTCTAACCTCACTCTTCCTTACCACCACGTCAGCCATTTCTTACAGTTGTCTTTTGCTTTCCTTGCTACACCCCTTATATATTATCATCAGCTCTGCCACTCCGCACGCATCAATGTCGCTCCGTCGTACACATACGATATTCTGTCAATTACGGTACAAGCTCGCTATTCTCTATACACGTTTCTAATCTCTCCCTTCATTGCTGAGCGCTGAGCCACCCCACTCCACTGGTGATTTGCGTCATTAGTTTTGGATACAGCGTACCACTTGCACTCTTCCCAAAATCGCAATACGCTCCCGACAGATTGTTCCCCTCGGACGGCCGGGCCAAACCAAAGAATCAAGGGTAGATCAAGCCGAACATATCGCATGAACAGCATCGGACTCTATCGATTATCTCTGACACCCAGAATGCGAACGGGTGGGGGAAAGATGAGGCTGTAACATGATGGAGTCTCCGCTTAGAGAGACAGTAACGATGGCGTTCGCAGCAGGCGCGGGTCAGCCCCTGAGTGGTTTCACTCGGTCGCACGCTCCGCGCTGACGGCGAATTCCATTTCGAGGCCCCTCCCAGGACGGTAACAAGCCCGGCTTCCGAATTTCAGTCGCATTTATTGCGACACGCTATCCTCCCCACTGGTCCCACACCCAGGGTCTTGTGGGACTACAGGGGTGCGTCGACCCACCTCTTCCCATACCGGATCTAACGACGTCCTTTCATTTAAATTGACCCCTTCGGTCGGCAGCCATGCCATACTTTAAGCTATCAGTCCCGAATCCGAATCAGTTTCACTGCCCCTTCAGCTTCCTCCTTATCGAAGCGACGACAAAACCGGCGAAAGGTCGTAGCCTCATCGATCTTCCCTTCGCAATGTGAACGGTAGGGATGCCGACTTGGTTTCATGCCCACTCGTTGAACGCGGCAACGGAGGGAGGCTGGGGGGAAAGGTCCAGGCCTCTCAGGCTCTCTCCATCCGGGGCCCGAAAATTCCGTAAGCAGAGGGGGCAGGCAAGGTCACATCCTAGGCCCGGTTGGTATTCGCAAATACAAAACAACACCTTAAATTTTGGATTTGCAGCTCTCCCCTCCGATCCCCAGGTCCATTTATGACTTTATTGAACCCACGCCCGCCCGACGCTAAATAGATCGGGGACCACCGCAGACAGGGGACGGAGATCCCCCCTCCAGCCTTGCTTCTGGCCCATCATTCGCCGTCGTCGCCCGCCGAACCCACGGTGACCGGGTCACGATATCGATAGTATAATCGCTTGCCTGGGGAACGGCAGACCGTGGGGAGATTTCTTTGAAATTCAACCCGATTCACGCCTCCTCTTCCCATCGGAATGCAGGATTTTTGACGGACGGTACGCCGTGTAGGTCAGGTTGGTAATAGATCCGGGAGTTGTTGTTGGAAAGTATTGTTTCCCAACGGCTACGAGAACCTATCCAGCAGTTGTGAAAGCTCGCCTCAGGCCCCGAATACCTAACCAATTTCCGAACAGGTGCCAAAAGCGAGCGTCTGCTGGACTTGCTCAGACTTACCCAACTGGTCTCGAGAAATTTGTCTTTTATCCCAACAGACCCCGAATCTTTTACCCATTTTTCTTCCGCAGTTGTGCCTGTGAAAGATTTCCAAAAGATCAGGCCGTTGCGCCTGTTCCCCGTTGCGGATGACTGTAGTGCGAACACCTGCCAAGGTGATAATTAATCATGTCAGGCGACTAGGATCCCGGCCAAGCCCCTCCCACCAGATGAGCATGCAGCGCAGCCCGCGATCTGCCCATGCCCTCTGCTCCTCATATCTGAGATGTTGACCGTCATTGTTGGCCAGGGCCTCGAATAGCAGTGGCAACCTAGGTTTCCTCAGTGACGACGATCAGGGAGCCACCGGCGTCTTGCCGTTTCGTGCGCGACGCTAGTTGGCATCGTCCAGCGTGTTCGCGATAGGCAATCGTATAAGAGGAAAGTGGTTCCCGTGGTGATAGGTCGGGCATTACCGGACATATGCGCCAACGGTTGATCCGTGGGTCTTAGCGGACCAAAGGAACATGCGGTGCGGCCTGGGTGACATCCTTCACGTGGGGAAGGGTCTAGAATGTTCGGTTGTGATAATTGGACACGAGGCATATGGTGCCAGCCTGAACACGAGGCACTCTCCCACCTTATGACGTGAGTTGCTGGCGCTTTCAGTGGTATGGCCTCATAGATGACGGCTGTTGAACGGATTCGGACACCCCAACTAATTCAAGGACCGGGGCCATGGGATCAATCGAATCGCGGCGATTACCCTCCGTGTGGTGTATGTAGATCTTCGGGCAAACGGGTACTTATCCTATCCATTAGCGTTATCGGCGCTGATCACCGGAGCGAATGGTCTGATGCAATCCCATGTGATCGTGGATGAGCGATCGTGGGAATCAATCGCCCTTCTCTCCTCTTCTCCATCTCCGAACCCTTGCCACAAGGCAAAGGCATGGCCTCCACGCACTCCAGCCAAGCCCCCGCATACAACAAACATCACGAGTCGGCCCGAATCTCCCCGATGGACACCACCAAATCGTCGCTTGGCCTCGACCTTCGCTTTGAGCAGACATACCTCAAGAGCATCGCCCCCCACGTCCGCCTCACGACACCCGCCTCCGATGAGAGGGAGAAGCGCGGAGACCTCGTGCGTCCTGAGGCTCAACGGCTGGAGATTAAATGGGGGATGGTTATTTGGATAACGACAAGGGATCAGGTCCTCGCTCCGATGTTTCAGGGTATCATATGGTAAGCGCATTCCCCCTCGTTGTGATGTCCCCAGAATTTCAAGTGCTCTGTAGGGGAACTTTGAGCCCGTGGGTGCAATATTTCCGCCGTAGTTCCGCGCCGTCTCCACAGGATGGGCGGCTATCTGGGACGGGGGCCGGAATCGCCAAATTGAAGAGCTGGTTGTCCTCCATCATCCCTCCAACCGCCACTATATCCTCCAGAAAGTAGATGCGTTGCAGAGCTCATGGATACGAACACGGGACACGTATTATTAAAGACACCCAGCGGACTAATTACGATATTGTATCGTCAAATCCTCGCTTTCGCAGCTTGCACGATATCCACTTCTTCCCACTCATTGACCCACATGTACCTCGAAAAGAACACGTTCAACCACCTGAACCACACCATCTGCGACCAATGCTGCCTCATCGCGGACAGCCCCCTGATATACTGCGCCGCGCCGGATATGAAAATCGGCGTGGTATCCCAGCTGCTCGTGAACAGGTTGATGATCGGAAGTCCCTTGACCACGATCTTGAACCATAGATTGAGTCGCGCAAACGCCCCTCCAAACACACCCGAGTATTTCGGAAGTAGTGGCGCGGTGGTGAGGCTGTAGACTTTTGGCGGTTTGGGGAACAGGTTCGTTTCGAGCATGTGTCTGACCCCTCGGATGATCGAGATGTGGTTCGGATGTGAGGATACGCCGTAGTCGTCGAACGTTAAGATCTACAGAGCAATCAATACGAGTTGCCGGTTCATAGACACGTCAGTTTGAGCTCGCTCGGGTTTTAAACACGGAAACTCGGTGGGGAAACCATCACTCACTATATCGATCCCGTAGTCCGTAACGTATGGCTCAACTTGGGCTGCAACGACGTTCGCTTCCCACATTATCCCAATATCATCTTGGAGGTGCCTGTACAGCAATGGGGCGTATCCCAACCACGCACGAAACCCGTCATTTCCACAACGTCAAGAGCGAGCGCGTGGTGAGGATGAGAACTCACGGGTGGTTGAGGATCCATCTCCTATTGTCAGGTATCTTCAAAACGTCCATGGCGCGGTGAAACTCTTCCTTCCGGACCTGTCCCAGACCTTCCGAGTCTCCATAGGACAAGCACAACGAGAACACCTGGACACCTCGTGGCACAGCCAAAAGTGTGGGCGAAAAGAACAAGGCTTCGTCGTCCGGGTGCGCCGTCACCAGCAGCACCTTCTTAGATCTCCATAGAAAGCTGTTGGAGGTGTATGGTCGAAGGATGATTACCGTGAACAGAGGGATCAAGAGAGCCGAGAGCAACATCATATCTTCGTTCCTTCAAATTTGGTAATCACAACATTAACGACTGATTCTGATCGGCTCAACGGTCCTTTCCCCCTTCAAGCAGTCATGGGATTTACCCACAAGGATATTCTGGGCAGAGGGGTTCGGAGGGCCAAACCAGTGGTGACAGGAAAACACTAGTTGCAACGATAGCGGGTGCATACACGGGTATTACAAGGGGAGGAGAACCGAAAATCCAAAGTGACGGTATCTAACGCAAACCCTCATGAAACTTCGATGCTTGCCAGGAATTTGTCCATGGCCGAGGCTCGAATGTGTTTCAAACGTGTGCTCTCAACGGCGGCCCCGGTGCGGAGCTGCGATGGTGGCTGCCAAGCGAGAAAAAAAAACTCAGCATCCAGCCCTGATGGAGTTTCGGCTGGACCTCACTCACCAGTGCTTGAGAATTAACCTGGTCAAGCGCTGCCGTCAAGTCAGAAACCATCCCAGCGAGGGCGACGTTGTGACGAGCGTCTCCGTGGTCACGGAGAACGTCGGGGAGGATTCCAATGAGCTTTGGTACGCTACGAGTCAATTCTTCTAGCTCCAGTGCCTCCGCAGCGTCTGGAACAGCACCGTCGTCCAAATTTTCCCTGAGATCCGGCAAACGAACGGTAGCATTCGCGTAATCCAAGAAAGTCTAACACATGGGGATAAGTTCCGGCTCCAACCAGATCGAATTTGATTTACGTGCCTTCCCGCGTAGATGCCATCCATCGATTGCGTGTCCCGAGAGCCGGCCAAAGATGGTCCGGAGCAGTTCGTGATCTTGTCGCACAACCGCATCCGGCGCGAGTTCCAGGACGGCGAGATCGTGCGCAGCGTTCCACAACTCCGCAGAGGCGTACAGGTCGAATGCCTCATACACACGGTTCTGGGAAAATGCGTGAATTGCCTGATGGAATGATGTCAGTAACTGGCCCGTGGATGGTTTGGTTCGGACACACCTTCGCCTCGTTTATCCAGGCCAGCGGAATCTTGAGGCTGCCGACCAAACCACGGACAGTCCAGTCACTAAGCTCAGGAGCACACCTGTTCAACAGGTCCTTGATCGCCGCCTTCCGACTTTGAACCATTAGTTTAGAACCACCCATATATCGACAAAACCTTACCCAAGCGAGGCCTCTATATGCAGCAAGATGAATGCCGCCTCCTGGATCATACCCAACTGCTCCAGCTGGAGGGCGTAGCTATTGGTCAGGAGGTCAGCGCTTGGACTGTGGCCCTCTACGCGATGGTCTTCGTTCTCTTGTGGATCGAACTGGAGTCCAGTGTCCCCACGGTCCAAAAAGTCTCGCACTCGTAGACATCTCGACATGATGACGTACAAGTGCCAACACAAGCGGTAGTCAACGGGTGAGGGGTTGAAGGAAAGGGGTGTAAGGATGGTCGATAGGCAGGAGGAGGGATCGGCGAAGAGGCGGATCATGGAGTATAGGGCGTCCGGGTGGTGTTCTGCAGTGGGTGGCAGGTTCCACTTCTTTTGTAACTCAACGAACGCCGCATTTTCCGAATACCACGGTAGCGGCGGGGCCACACTGTATCTGCCCTCCGTCCAGGCCGCTTCGTACGAGTCGAACACGTCCGCTATTGATGAGTCGATGGGTTGGCCGAACCATAAATGCAGTCCGATCGCCCGCTTCCAGTCCAGATCCCCCGAAATGTGTACATCAGGGCAAGATTCGATCCTTGCTCCTCCTGGTCCTGATCCAGATCCTTCCAGGACGTCAGTAATGCCCGCGAGAAGTGCGTAAACCTTCCGCGTGGGTTCACTGATGTGAGCGTCAATCCGTTGCTCTTTCCACAACTTCAACTGAGACAGGACGTCGGCTCTATAGTCGTCGTCACCACCCGCTTGCGCCACAAGGGTGGCCAGCTTGACACTCCCGGCGGATATTGCGGCCTGCACAGCGTTGTCCACCTCGTTGCCCGTGAGCCACGTGAACACCTCTGTCGAAGAGTCGGAAGATACGCCCTCCCGAAGTTCGGCTTCGACAGTGGGTGAAACGACGTTCTGCAACCATCTTGACAGCTCATCTCGACGCCTTAGGGTACGTATTCTTTTGCAAGTCTCATCCTCGACGGTGTCGGCCAGTCGGAGATCAAGATCATCAAAGAGCGCGTTCCCTAATCGGAAGAGGGATGCCTCGAACGTCTTATCGTTCAGGGAGTAGAGAGAGGAGAATGAGGAGAATGTGAGTGCGAGAGAAGGGCTGGCGAAGGGTACCCCTTCATCATCTGGTTCGATGTACGTGTGGGTGAGGTGATGCGAGAGTAGTTTCGACGCCCATTCGGATTCATCTTCTGGTTCGGAGGCGAAGATTGGGGCCTTGGTTATCTTGACTACGGAGGAGTTGCCCGACGTTTTTCTGATCTCGGAACAAAATCAGGATCTAAAAGCGTTTCGATGTGGAGTTGGTTCTCACAGTGTACTTGAGGGTGAACATAAGGTGCCCAGATGCACCAGAGTACCGCCCGGTCCCCATCCGACCCTAAAGGAACGACCAAAGGCCAGACCAGCGTCGACGGCGGCGCCCTCGCTGCCATTGACGGCTGAATCCGACTGGTCAACTCGGGCGTATTTCCTCGAGGGACGATACGGGGCGGGTTCCATGTCGTGAGCGAATGATGCACGCTAATGAGCCATGGTAAGAAATTGTCTTGTCAGCCGGGACGTATACTTACCTGCTGGGAGTCCTCCCTTAACCCCTCACCGTCGCTATCACGACTATGTTTGCGCGTCAGGCTCAACGAAGAAGAAAGTGCCAGCCCTCTGTGACGAGTGGGAACACCTTCTGCATCATCCTCGGTTCTGAATAGAGACGCTTGCATAACATGCATCCGTTGAGGTTCCACCCCCAATTGCTGCGCGCGAGGGATAAGTGAGGGGTCCACCTGGGGTCGATTTTGCGGTGGAGATTCGTTGTCCTCAGAATCTGTCTCGGATTCTTCGTCGGATCTCGAGGCATCTGTGGAGGTTTCGGAGCGACGAGACCTGGGTGCGCGGTAGCCCTTCTCATCTTTAAGACGAACTAGAGCCTTTCCTTTCCATTTTTTGTGCTTGGTCGGGGGTTGGCTGGATTCGGATTCCGAGCCCGAGTCTGCTCCTTCCGAATCGTCCTCGGTAACGCTGACATCGACAGGTTTGGCAGGAAGGTGCGTGGCGGTAGTGGCATTTTGAGTGGTTTCCTCTGCCTCGGATTCGCTGTCGGTGAGGAAAGCACGAAAGCGCGCCATAGTGTCGAGGATGAGTTGTCAACCTGAAGAGGTGGTGAAAGACGCGACCGTGACTGTGTAACAGTCCGTGACGCGATCGTCACTGCCTAAAATTATTGAGCGCCTTTCCCCGTTAAGTCGCCAATTTTGCAGTCAAGATGTTACAATGCCAATCCCGCTCCGTGAACCTCGTGGATCGCGATAATTGCTTACCCAACGGGGATCCGTTGAACACCCTCCGGGCAATGCAGAGTTTGCGATGGACAGCGTGCACTCACCGTGCGTAATTATCGTGAAGTGTCTAACAGTACATAAAACAAATCGGATGGGGAAAAGGCACGCACGCATACATCAACAGTACTGGGTCCATACCAGGGTACCTGCATCGAGGAATTCAACTCCATTCACCTGCATTTCTCCCCCCCCTGCTCCTCGGGCTTTGGTGTCTGCGGTCACCTCCACCAACCTCTCATTAGCAAACTCCGGTTCACGCGCCTGTGGCAAGTGTACTTTACCATCGACGCCCAGGGCTGTAAGAGAATGAAACATACACACCGAGGAGCAAGCACTCGGAGGTTAGCAGAGGTGCACTGATGCGGAGGGAACGGCCTACAGCGCTTGGGAACCCAATCCCAGCAACTGCGCAGGTTCCCGGTTCTAGCCAATGTCAGGTCGGGATTTGTCTTGACGTTTCAAAGTACCTCAGCTGATAGCGTAACGGGTTGGCATCCGAAGTGGAAAAACACATACGTCTCTAAAGTTGGGTCGTGTGTAGGGTTACAGTCGTATGCAAAATAATAAGTGATTATAAGGGATAAATAAATGGGGTGTTGTAAATGCGAATGATTGGAGAGTTCGTGGACTATCGCTACAGTTATTGAAGGCGTAATGCAGGGAGGGGGACGGCCATCTAGTCTATGTGGCGTCCGGAGAGGAAGAGGGTTGCACTAACGATACAAGGATACAATAAGTTAGAAACCAGGGCAGGACGGGTGATTTCCAGGGCGGTAGTGTCGGCCGAGCGGGTGATCCTCCCGAGAATGGTGTTATCTTGGGACATGAGCTGCAGAAGTTTGGTCAGACCACAGCCACAACATCCCGGGATAGGGGTACTCACCACAATGTGATGCCCCGTTGGCCTCCAGAAGCAGACATTGTTGCCGAGCACCAACTGCCTAGAGCTGTCGAACGTGTATCAGACACGAGAACTAGGGGTGGGAAAAAGATTGGTTCGTACGTTTGGTCAGGCGTCAGACGGAGCCAGTCTTTGACGCGCTGGCGGGGGGCGAAACCTTGAACCTCGACGGTTGCATGAGGCGCAAACTCGACGACGGCGAACACCGCGTTGTCGACATTCCGGAACGAGGTGCGGGAGCCGGAGGAGCTGGTGCTGAACAGGGTACGGTTCTGCGGTCCCAGCAGGACACAGTTCAGGACGTTGCTGTTGGCGCTGAATCGGAGTACGAGGCTATCGGAGATAAAGACAGGAAGGGTGGGAGCAATTGGGATAGACGGGAGAGCCCCAAAAATCGAAGGAGAGGAGTCGGAAGAACGGGTGTTCCATTCGGCGAAAGGGTTCATGTTGGTGGAGGTGAGCATGGCGAGGTTTGAGATGAGGGAGAGAGAGGCGGAGGACTGAATGTACTCGGAACCGGAGATGGAGAATTCATGGAGGGCTGACGTTGCTTAAGTACTTTCCGGACTCCGTGCCCAGGAATCACGACGGAGCCTCTGATGAGGTGGAGGGAGCGCGAAACACCCGAAACACTTCCATGCCCGCGAACTCCAGGTGCTCCAGAAGTGATCGGTGAATGATCGACACCGCAACTGAGCACAGACTCTATGAGAAACCGTCCATTTTTTGATGGCGGCGGCGCGCCTGCTGGCATGGACGGTGAAAGGCATCTTTACATCACAGTAACCCGAGCACCTACAGAGCGGGTGGGCTCTACTGCTGAGCCTGCCACGCCCGCGTCATCAGCGGAACAAAGGCGGCTCAGTTCATGGCCCAGCTCCGAGCCTTTAGCCTTTCAGCCCCCCCTCGACCGCACTGGGACCACAGGCACACATTTAGAGTTGAACAGTGAACGTTCCGCCGAATAAAACACTCAAACACGGCACGGTCTCTCGCCAAGGCAAGATGAAATTGGAACGACAACAGATACATGCGATGAAATTAACGCTATTACACCGGAAAGAGCCAACCGTTCGCCAACGTAGACTATGCGTCAACATCTACATGGCGTATCTGGGAAGGAGCGAGAGTCAACTACTCGCGGCAGATAACGAAAACAAAAGAGCTCACTTCCTCGTCCATTCTCGAGCCGTGGCTTCATACCGGGGCCGGTCGGTCTTGTAGAGGTGAGCAATATCAGGAACAAGTGGATCGTCCGGGTTGGGATCCGTCAGCATCGAGCAGATCGAAAGAAGAACTACCAAACAGTGAGCACACCACGTTGTACTGAAGTACGTAAAATGCCTCACCCTTCGATATCGTCAACGCAGGAGACCATTGGTCCCTCAGGATATCAAGACAGATGGAGCCATTGGCGTTGATATTGGGGTGATAGATCTTGGTCGTGAAGCTGACCTTGGGCGGCTTGAAGGGGTAATCGACTGGGAATGTGATGGAGAGGAAAAAGACACCGCCAGCATACGGAGATTCCCCCTGGTCGCCGCATGAGTCAGGACCCGGTTAACACAGGTTGAAGCAACTCAAACTCACCGGACCCATAATGGTGGCCTGCCATTGGAACATGTTATCCCCGGTGGGACCGGCACTGCAGGAGGATGGTGGGTCACGTCCGAGATCAATCAATTCCTAGTATCGCAGAGTCGGCGACTCAGTCTCACGACTCCTTGGAACTGAGAGAAAACCGGGCGTTACCTTGTTAATACGCTTCAAAGCCATGTCTCGAGATGAACTGAGGGCAAAATAAACCAGGAAGTGGGGTTTCCAAGGATTTAGGGTAGTGACAAGATCGTTGAGATCAACAGAACGACATGCGATGGGAGGCGGCGGAGGCGGAGGATTCCATTAGCAACCAGTTCACTGCGCCACCAAGGACCGAAACTCACTGCTTGCTTGTCTAGGGCGAGGTCGAGTGCGCGGATGGTACTCGATGGGTGGTGGTAGGAGGGGAAGGGTGAGGAACCCAAAGATTGTTGTTGTTTGTCAGCTGTTCCCATATTCGGTTGCAACCACGTGGTTGGGCGGAAATAGACAAAGGACCGCACCGCCATGACCTGCCATGACCAGGCCGCTCTTGCTCGGCTATTCACGGCTACAGTTGCCGTGGGATGTTATGTGCCGTGCTCTGTACGTACAACGGTGGGGAGTACAGGAACGCCTTTCAAAACTACTTGATCCAAAAACTATGAAGTACAGCTAGAGCACAGACGACAGAGCAAGCGAAGAACCCAAGCGGGTACCCGCTCGGGTTACCTTCAACACTGATGGACCACAGCTACGGACAGTAAGTTTGGGTTCTCCGGAAACGGGTAGAACAACTCACCGTTCCTCCGATGATGGGCCCGAGGAATCTCGATAAACTCACGATGCTCTGGGCGATGCCGTTGGCGTAACCGACGACGTGTGGCGGAGACACTACGAAAAAGGCGCGATGAGTCCAAAAACCGGAGCGCACAACCGAAACCCGCACTGTAATTGAGGAGGACTGAGATTGCGGTGTACGAGAAAGTTGCCCCGCAATATCTGATCGCGCTTGGCCGGTGTACCCGTCGTTAATGAGGGAAAAATACGCGTCCAAAAAACTTACGTGCTGAATGCAAGGGCTGATGGGAAAACGATCAGCTCATGTGGGAAGCCTGCACAACGCAACACACTCACCCGTCATGAGGGCCACACTGCCGTCGTCATTCGCACTCGCAAACGATCGATACAGCGTCACGGTGAGGTACGAGGGAATATACAGCGCAGATCCGATACGGAACATGGCCAGGTGTGAGAACCTGCCTCGAGGAGGGCTTCAAGGGGTCAAAACAGTGAGGCAGCCTCGCATCGGCAATGACTTACCCGACGTTCCTGCGGAGAAGTCAGCTCAGGCGGCGTCCGTCGGTCGGAGTGTGACTCACGGGTAGAAGTAAAACTGGTATGCAATCTGGAACAAGCACATGAGAGCAACTACGTATCCTGTCAAAGTCTGCGCCCGGGAGGTCAACTAAGGCTCACTTAATTGACCGAAATGGCCTGCGTCCAGGTTGAGTCCTCCTGATGGATATTCGCTGCGGGCAATCAGTGCGGACTCGGGTGGAATGCATAGATGGCGCTCACGAAACGAGATAGAGATAGAAAACCTGGTCGTGTGTCGTGGTATGGAGCGCCAAAAGCCCGTAGTGAACGATGAGAACAATTGGCAGTTGGGAATACAACGAGGGGGCCTTCGCACCCGGTGACGGTTGGTCGGTTTCGGGGATCGCTTCTAACGGTGCTCGAGTAGGAAGTGTGTCCGGTTCTCCAAGCAGTTGGTGCGACTCAACTACCGGCGTGGGGGTACGCACACCAGAATTTAAGAAGATAGCTGGGACTGTGATAGTGGAGCTTGACGTTCGCCTCGAGTATCGACCCAGGTCAGAGGGACGGCGTGGGGAACGGTGTTGACGACGAGTCGGACTTAGATCCGCGGAGGTCAAAGACACCGCACTCTCCTGGGGACCGAGCCGGTACGGTCCCTCCTGCTCATCGTCCTCAAAAACGCTCTCGTCCACATTCATCGCAGCCGATACCCAGAGGTCGGAGACATTGTTGACGGCCATCCCATTCGCCATCAAAAGTCGTTGGGCAAAGTTCAGCTCGCCGTACTCTGCGAATTGTTGGCCAAAAGAACCCGGGGCGGTCGTCCCAGTGCCCCTACGACGCCGTAGCGCACGGGAAAGCATACTATGCTGACCCGCGCTCGACAATCGTGGTCTATATCCGCGCGAGTAACCGTACGCCGAGCCGCTGTCCCGGCGGGCGACAGCACTGGCCCCGCTTGAGGACAGAGGGAGTTCCTGAGCCGGGACTTCCAAGAAGTCCTGGGATTTATTGGGTGTAAAGTATCCCACGACCTTCTGGTGGAGTTGTTTCGGGGTTGACTGACCACTGGGGGCTGGGGAGGGCGATTCGTCTCGGGGGAAGGGACTTGATTTGCCGTTCTCTCTATCAGGGAGACGTATTGCCCCTTCTCGAGGACCACCGTCTCTGCCAAGAAATAGACACAGGATTCCTCCTAAAAGCGTGTCAGCGTGCAACCCCGCAGCATCGTATGCACACGAACCAACGAGGGTGACACTCGCGGCCACAGCGCATGGTAAAGCATACGGGTAGCTTGCGAAAAAGGGGAACTTCTGAGTGAAACCTGGCCATTTATTGGCGGGGGACTCGACTTCATTGTATCATTGTAGGTAAGTGGGACCCGGTACGATGGACCATTCACTTACATGCTGCTCCTACTATGGCGCCGGCAACACCACCGAGGCCCCAGCAGAATCTAGTGAATCTGAGCAGGTGACCGCGTTTGAGTAACGAAGACGTTACCCTAACACCGCCCAGGCACGCCCTTCGTTAGTTTGATCGGTAATTACGGCGACTGTCCCGCGAGCAACCCCAATCGCACCAGCAAACGTGCCTTGCAGAAGCCTGATAACGAGTGCTTGGTTCATCGAGGTCGAGGTTCCAAATAAGAGACAAGTGGCGGCGCTCCCTATGAGAGATATCAATAACACGGTCCGCTGACCGTGCTTCTCCGCCACTGTAGCCTTCGGATTGATCAGAATTGGATAAGAGATCTTATCGCCGGTGGGCTTACCCAGAGCAGAGAGGTCACGAATTGAGTGAGAAAGAAGCTCGAGGCTGTACATTGTTAGAGAGCAACCGGCGTCGATGGCAAGGATACCATACCAAGAACGCCAGTCCAAAATCCGACGTCGGCTTCATCGGCGTACTGACCAAAACCTGGATCCTGGAGTTATGTGGGGTAGTTTGCAGTGGAAGAGGGCTCACCCTTGACCATGAAGAGCAGGAACGGCGTCGATACATTTGCGGACAGGAATTCACCCAGCAGCGTCTGCGGATCGTTAAATCAATGTATACAGACATAATAGGTAGAACGTACAATGGACAACACCACCATGGATAACGTGGGCAGTGGACTCGAGTCTACTTCGATCGCGGGAGCGAGGGCACTTGGGATGGGTGGTGGCTGCTCAAAGGGTGGAGAACGTGATTGCGAACGTTCATCGCGGCCCTTACCCCAACGCCTCACGAACCGAGAAACGAAGGGGATTCGTCTGGGCGAGAAACGTGAAAACCCCGCGTGTGGGGACTCTTCAGCACGTCCAACTGGTGTTTCGTCGACATGTAGCGCAGATTGGTGAGGGCCGAACGTTCTCCCTCGTGTGACGGTGGGGCCGGTCATCTTGTCGTCAATTCCGTGATACTCGACCAAGAGGGAGACGCAGTGGGAGGCCGATCTTGGGGGACAGGGCGATTATAACTGGTCGCTCGCTTTGGAGTGGCAACGGTCCGGTGGCTGCTGTCCCGATGACGCGCTTAGTGAATCAAGCTCAAGCGTCCGATTCGCAACAGTTCCTTTTCCAACCCTCATGTCCGCACGACCCACGCTCCTCACCATCCCTGACGAGCTGTTTATCAAGATCCTCTCTTCGATAGATTTCCTGCAACTCGTTCGCTCTCAGTTGGTACGGTATTTTCGCCACTCGTCAGCGATACGTGCCCCAACGTGCTACAGGTCTGCAAACGTTTCGACCATGCAGTTAGGACAGCTGGAGAACTGCAGTATATCGTCGAATTGGGTGCCGGTGGTTTAGTCGATGGTCTTCAACACCCATTCAACACCTTTGAACGAATTAATTACCTCAAGTCCCGGAGGTCGGATTGGAAAGATCCTTGTGTCGAGGAGATTACCGCAATACCCCCCCTTACCCAGGGCCATTTGTGGAAACTACGTGGTGCTACCCTCGTACGGGCCTTCAATCGTGACCCCCTTCTTCAAGGGTACTTTGACGTCGTGGACGTCGTTCGGCTAGATCCTTCCTCGGTAGAACAATCGGTGTCTTCTTATTGTCTCGATTCCCAACACACCGGATTCGAATTCGATCCGGGACAAGATCTGCTAGTATTATTCAACCGGTTTCCCACTCTTCCTTGGTGCGTGGTTTTCTTTAACTTGGTGATTCGATGTAATTCAATCAGTACCAGCTCGTCTGTCTCCTTTTCGTTGTTATCGCTGAAGACTGGTACACCTCACCCAGAAGCCACGAACCACCCCCTCAAGGTTCCGTGTTTTGGAAAATCCATGAAAGGGCAGGAGCAACCGGACAGCCTCGCCGTTCTCGTGTGGGGCGAGATCCTCGTCGTCCAGTTGTTCGATGGGCTGACCAAGTTCTATTTCGTCAATTGGCGAACTGGTGTCGTAACTGCAGTAAGCGTCCTGAATCTCTTAACCTTTCGTGCGCTAGATGTCCTTGTAGGACGTGTTTCGGAAGGGCGCGTTCGCTCGAATCCACAACCTTTGCCGTCTTGACAGAACCAAGTTTACCTTCATTGAGTACGATTACCATTCGTGGCCACAGCACTATACCCTCTTCGTCTACTCTTTGGACCCCCATGCGGATGCGCCGAGTATATTGGATCATGTGGCGACCTTTAACTTTCCCATCATGTCTCTGAGGACTCCCCCATATACATTCATACACTCGAGCTTCCCGCCAGCTCCTTCCGAGCATCATCACATCCATCAAATGAGGCCAAATTTTGTCTCGCATACTTCTGGCATCGTCCAAATACGGATGATGTTCCCTCAAACCGAATCCCCCTCCGGATTCCAGGTCTTCGTATCGTCCGATGTGCTCCTCCGTGCCGGAAAGGGGCAGGACGGCAACCCGTCAGTGCACGCTTGGGATGAGTGGGGTCCTTCTAACACGAGATGGGTCAAGGACCCCTTGGGTCGTTGGGTGACAACCATCCAACCGTATGGGTACCGCATTGGGTTTGTAGACCGCATCCTCGATTTTAACCCTTATGAAGTCGGGCGGGACATATGTCGTGGTAGTCTCGCTAACTCAAATAACCTGGTCTCTTGGGAGGGCGAGTACGATGGTAACATAACGAATCCTAAATCCCGTATCATTCGGGAGCCTACCGTTATATTCACCGGTCAAGTTTTTCGCCAAAACATAGTTTCGTCGCTGCCATACCGAGAGACGTCATGTCCGCTAGGCAACATGTCTCAGAACACCGTTAGCTACGTTGACGAAGACTTATATTTCATCGAGGTATGGCTGCAACCCTGTTTCCATTGTTTCCGTCGTCCTGACCATTGTTGTTACATCCAGTTTCATAGGAGCGGGACTGCGACGATACACATATGTTCTATCTAGATTATCTACAGCACTGTACACAGTTTAGTGGATATGATGGGAACCCCACCGCTCGAGGTTTGGTGGGTATTTTGATCCGCCAGGGTCCCGCCCAATTCCGGGATCGAATTTTTTACCGATCGAACGAAGGTACCGGCGATGCATCGATGAAGGCCAACTTCAAGGTAAAGCACGACTCGGACTCCTACCCTCACTGGAATGAACACAACCACATAGTTCTCGAACCTTTGTGGGACGGTCTATCGGCAGGGGAATATCATCTTCACGCCTGATGGAAATTCTGTCCTGAGCCCGGTAGGAAACCGCGTTTCGGTGTTCGACCTCGTAAAGTGAGTGATCATCTCGCATATCCTGGGCTGCTTGGCTAACCCTGTGCTATAGTAACAAGTCCCGAACGCTCCCTTTCGAGAATCGCAAAAATATCGCCGCCATAGCACTTAGTCCGGATTCGAATGTCTTGATCACAGTGGACGAAGGTCGGACTCACGGAACCGGCGATCTGGTTTCCTTACACCCTCTGATAGATCTCTTTCAGATGGTCGGGCTTTACTCGTTAACTTCAAGAGGGGCATAGTCTTACACCACTTCAACTTTCATAACCCCGTTCGGACGATCCAGTTCTCCCCGGATGGAAAGTAAGTGGCAGCCCCACAGTCCGACTCTCGCAGCTTCAACCGACCCTGACCAATTTCGTAGGTACATTGCTGTGACACGTGAGACGCATGTACAAGTTTGGCGTACCCCAAATCACCTCCTTCGTGAATTCGCGCCGTTTAATCTGCACCGCACGTACACCGGACACCATGACGAAGTCTTGAGTTTGGAATGGTCTCCCGACTCGAAGTACGTCAATCATTGATAATGGGCTGTGTGTCCGATTTTAATCCCCTTTGATAGGTGTTTCATAACTACTTCTCGGGATATGACTGCAAGACTTTTCACTCTCGAGCCGCTGGAGGAGTTCCGGCCCAAGACGTTTGCCGGTCACCGAGACGCGGTCGTCGGGGCGTATTTTTCGTCAGACTGTAGATCGGTACGTGTACCACGGTTTCACTCGTCATCGGTTACCAATCACACCACGAAGATATACACGGTCAGCAGGGACGGCGCCGTTTTCACATGGCGTGAAAAGCAGAACGAGGACCAAGGTGACACAGAGGATGAAGCTCGCACCGCTTCTACCTCACGCGATGTTGGCACTTCCATCGCACGGACGCGCTGGGGTGTTTACAAACGTAATTACTTCAACCAACACAACACCAAGGTCGCCTGTTCTATATTCCACCGGCCATCCAACCTCCTCGTGATCGGTTTCTCCACCGGCGTGTTTGGCCTTTGGGAGATGCCAGACTTCGTGAACCTCCACACCCTCAGTATCTCACAGGAGAAAATATCCTCGATCGCCATTAACCCATCAGGTGAATGGTTGGCCTTTGGTGCGAAGAAGCTTGGGCAGCTGCTCGTGTGGGAGTGGCAGTCAGAATCCTACGTCCTGAAACAACAGGGACATTACTTCGATATGAACACTGTCTCGTATTCTCCGGATGGTCAGTACATCGCAACCGGTGGAGATGACGGCAAGGTCAAGGTCTGGAATGCCACCTCCGGGTTCTGTTTCGTTACGTTCTCCGAACATTCGGCAGCAATATCTGGAGTTGAGTTTGCGAAACAGGGTCAAATCCTGTTTTCCGCATCCCTGGATGGAACAGTCCGAGCCTTCGATCTCGTTCGATACCGAAACTTTCGAACATTCACCTCACCTTCACCCGTCCAATTCTCGAGCTTCGCCGTGGATCCCAGCGGTGAGGTCGTCGTCGCCGGCTCGATCGATTCCTTCGAGATTTTCATGTGGTCGGTCCAGACCGGCAAATTACTGGATATCCTAACTGGTCACGAAGGACCTGTCGGCAGCTTGTCGTTCTCTCCCACGGGGAACCTTCTGGCGAGCGGCTCTTGGGACAAATCTGTCAGACTTTGGAACGTGTACGGCCGTTCTAGGGCGGTCGAACCTTTCCAGTTCGGCGCGGAAGTCCTCGCGTTGGCGTTCCGGCCCGACGGAAAGGAGCTCGCGATCACTGCCCTCGATGGTCAGGTTACTTTCTATGATGTGGATCAGGGAAGGCAGAAGAGCGTGATCGAAGGGAGGAAGGATGTTTCAGGCGGCCGGAAAGCTGACGACAGGATGACCGCTGCAAATAATTCATCGGGAAAATCCTACAACAGTCTCGCGTACACCGCGGATGGGCAGTGCATCATTGCTGGTGGGAACAGCAAATACGTGGTGATCTATGATGCTAGGGATGGAGTCGTTATCAAGAAGTTCCAGATATCAGAAAATCTCTCACTGGACGGGACCGAAGAGTTCCTGGACAGCCGGCGGCTGACCGAAGCCGGGAACTTAGACACCCTGGACACTCGTGGGGAAGATAGCGACCTCGAGGACCGGATGGACGTTTCACTACCAGGGGTCCAGCGGGGTGATATGTCGAAGCGGAGGTACAGGTTAGAGGCGAGGACGAAGTGTGTAAGAATATCTCCCACAGGCAGGGCATGGGCGGCGGCTTCGACGGAGGGTCTCCTCATTTATTCAATCGACGACACGGTCACCTTTGATCCCTTCGACCTCGACATGGACTTGACGCCTCAGGCGGTGCTGGACACACTCGCGTCACGGTCCTACCTCAAGTCACTCGTGATGGCCTTCCGCCTGAACGAAAAGCTGCTTATCCAGCGTGTATTCGAATCCATTCCTCATTCGGACGTCAAACTGATCGCGCGGCAACTTCCCGTGGTGTACATTATGGCCCTGCTCAGGTTTGTTGCTGAGCATCTGGAAAAGGGCCCCCACCTGGAGTTTGATCTCCTCTGGGTGAAGGAGACGCTGTTCGCACATGGCCGTTATCTTCGCGATAGGAACGGGGAATACGCGAGCGTATTTAGGGCATTAATGAAGGGATTAGTCGACGTTCAGAGGAACGTATCAAAACTGTGAGTCCGTATATGCCTTTCATTCCCGTGCCTCCTCTGATATACTTTCGCCCTAAGATGTGACGACAACGTCTCGTCACTATCATACCTTATAGATC
>Ga0307509_10002796_pt1 | contig 27659 bp, 31 predicted proteins | sample 10_EM_MG_FD_202245 | JGI IMG/M metagenome (GOLD analysis project Ga0307509, IMG submission 202245) | Populus trichocarpa ectomycorrhiza microbial communities from riparian zone in the Pacific Northwest, United States - 10_EM | ecosystem: Host-associated > Plants > Roots > Unclassified | place... | reverse complement strand
AGCTTATGCGCCATCACAGGCTTTGCTAATGGGTGGGTCCATACGCTTTTCAACCTTTTGTCCAGCCGTGTCGACATTGTTAATTTAGAAGAGGTTAGGAATTAAATGGGGTGACTCGTGCCTAAATTTAGTCATCATGCCGTAAAGGACTCTGCAGCTGCAGAGTCCTTTACGGCATGATGACTAAATGATAACGTAATAAAAACGCACATCCAACTGAAAACTTTAACGGCTCATTCATGAAACCTCAGCATATAGATGCATGGCGAACTGCAGTTCACAGAGAATCTGTCGAAGCTATAAACGCACTTCATGTACGGCAGTTCTCAGGCGGATTCGCTGTGACCCGGGGACCGCGTCCCCAGCGTGGTGACCTCCGCCTGCCGTTGATGGCCGTTGATCCGCCGATCGATCGACCGATCGCGTCCCCCCTTCCTCTGTCCTGGCCTATTCAGTTGCTTGGGCCCTCCTCCCGCTCGTCGCGACGGCGGTCACAGCGTCCACAGGGGCGGCTGCGCACGGCGGTCACAAAGGCTTTTGAGGGCAACGCCACTCGCCCGCAACTCAGATGATCCATTCAGGCCGCAGGCCCTGCCGAGCTCTTGTCGTCAGGATGACAGCCCTCCGTACATACTTCCTTCAGCCCCGTAGTTTTGAGTAGTCGGTATGGGTATTGGGGGGATGGGTACTGGGGATGACAGGTATTACATGGATTTCTACTCTAAAATACAAACAACATCCTTAATGGTAATGATTGACGCAACAATGCAAAGATCGACGTGATAGCATGTGGAAACCCACCCTGCCGCGTCGAAAATGCGAACATAGATGCAACGGGGTGCGGGAATGCACCTTGCCATGTTGAAAATGCGAAATAAATGTGGGAGGGTGGGTTTCCACATCCAACCGCATCGAAAATGCGAACATCAATGCGGTTGGGTTGGGAACCCTCGAAAATGCGAAATTGACGTTGAACGGTGGGTTCCCCTACATAACCGCATCGAAAAATGCGAAAATCGACGCGGTTGGGTGGAGAAATCCACCCTGTTACATCAAAAACGCGAAATTGACATGGAAAGGTGGGTTTCCCCACCTAACTGCGTCGAAAATGCGAAAATTGACGCGGTTGGGTGGAGAAGTCCACCCTGACACATTGAAAATGCAAAATAGATGCGGCAAGGTAGGACCGTAGGAGCCCCAACCTAACCGCGTCGAAAATGTGAGGATTGATGCAAGGGGGGGGAGTTTTGCCCCATCGAAAATGCGGAGATTGACGTGACAGGGTGTAGAAATCCACCCTGCCACATGAAAGACCCTGTGGGGCAACAATTTAGTACAAGAAAAAGGAAGAAACAAAAGCAGGCGTACCTTTGTACACCCTCACCGTCTTTATCCTGCTGCATCCAAGCCTGTCCCAGTTGGCGGCCAGTTGAAAACCTCGAAAACGAGAACGAACGCCTGTTTTCGAGGGATATGAAGGGCTGGCTTGTACTAGTGGTGGATGTGGAAGTGAGAGCGGTAAAAAAGGGAGTACAGCAGTGGGGGAGGGTTAATATTTGGCCAAGTCACCAGTGCACCCTCGCGGTCACGATATGGATTGTGACCGCCCCCAGCGGCAGGCGCGGGTCACGAAAATTATCGTGACGCGACCGCCTGGAGCCCCGCTGGGGTCTGCTTGTTCTCTCTTGGATACTGAAATCAACATAGATAGAGGACCTTACTTTCGCGGACGACCACGAAATGCAACGATTATGATCGACAAAAATTGTCACCAACACAATCAAAACTGATTAAAAACTGATTTCCGGTTGCGGGCATTGCCGCTCGCCGGCCTTACTGTGTACTTATTGCGGTATATGTTTGGGTAAACAAAGGCGGACCGGTGAAAATGTCTAGAGATTTGCAATTGGCTGTCAAAGGTTGTTGTTGGGTTGTTGATGTTATAATGCTATATGTCGCCATTGTAGGATACAATAATACGTGAATTTCCACACAATATTATCCTGTTCACCAGTACGTGAGAGAATATATGACGCACCAAGTTGAATAACGTAAGCATAACGTTAGCATTCTTCTTTCAACACGACCGTCATGTCTTCTGACACCAATGGGTAAGTCCTGCAATTTTCATAGCAGTTCTACTTATATTCCCTTAGGATGATTATTCCCCGTTCTATGGTGATGTCGAGCTTTCCCTGGATGACTGATTTTCTTTTGGAAACGGATCCAAAAGTGACATCGGATCCATGGTATTCAGTGAGTATTCCGACGACTGAAACTGCACGATATTGACTTCTTCCATTTTCAGCCCTTTTTTGCAGTGTTAGCAGATTTTGAGTTAAGTTTGGCTGAGAACCGTAAAGAGACCAAATCTCTTCGCGATGCATTGGCACTTGTCGATCCCAACCCGGATATTCCTGCAGAAGTGGACGTGACTCGCGTGCCGCCAAAATCCCTAAGCACTGTGCTATACATTTACCGATTTGTTGATGTACTGCACTTGGCTCAACCGTTCATGAATTCATCTCGACGGCCACTTTACCTTCGGATGGACTCGATTGGTACCAGCGCTGCTAAGCAGGTTAGTCTGGCTATTCCCTTAGTTTTAAACATCATCTGACGGGACTGAAGAACTGGACGTTGACGGATTGGGTTTTAGCGTTGCGAAATGGGTATATGCTTCTTCAAGGCCTGCGGAAGCTCCCGTCTACAGCTACGTATTCAGCAGCGCCCTCAACGCAGGGCTGGGCAGTTCCGTCGCAACTTTTGAGAGGTTTATATGAGCTCTCGAACCAAACAAAAGGCTCGAAAATGCTGTACAACGTTCAGCTCGCGGCGACCCATATGTCATTTCTTTTGAAAGGGTTTAAAAGGAAGCATGGAATCGTACGTCTTATTTATCACGTTGTGGCCATACATTCACAGTATACAGGCCCTGCCGGACATCCCGGATAACCTATCTGAATACGATCCTGGGTGAGCAACCTTTTTTTTTAGGCCAAGAATCCCAGTTCATTTTCAATAACAGCAAAGTTCCCGAGGCGCAACGCTTAACAGATGAGGAATTGCGCTTTTCCAAGGAACTCTTTTCCGACTCTTTTCACTTCAAGTCTCGTTATCCACTCGTTGTTTCGTTACTGGTTTCTCCTCTCTTCCTGCTCTTAGACAAGAAACTAATGAATTACTCCTGGAATATGGACGAGATTATCAAGGTAAACTTCTTTGACCTGAAAATTTATGCGATTAAACGATTCTTCAAGGTCTCCAAAGCGCTTGGAAATTCCAAGCCGCCAGTCCTCGCTATGGTTGAACGCGAAATGTGGAGAGCACTCCTCTCCATTGTAAAGGGGCAAGCCACAGCATTTTCTGCAATGGACACATTTTTCAAGGGCGTGCCCTGGGGGCAGCTCGGGTCGCTTGACGAAAAAGAAAAGGAATTCTTCGCATCTGGTATAGCTGTGTTTGTGTTTTTCTTCTTCTTTGTACTTGATGTGATTTTCACAGACGCTGTGCCTCCAACGACGCCCATCTCTCTCCTCATGTTGCAGACAGAAAGCGACGTTCACCCTGACTGGCCATTGTCATCCAGGCGAAAACCTGCACCTAGTAATTTCCATCGTTCGCCCATTCCTTACGCTTCTTTATTTATTTATTTCAGGCTGTCAACTTTCTTCGGAAGAGAGTATGTGTGTCAATCTCTTTTCTTCTTCTATTAATCAGGAAGAGTAGGGGATCATGGTCATTTACCTCCCGAACATAACGGTAAGTTTATTTTCTAGTCACAGAAGAGGATCATGGTTAGTCAAACAACTCACCCAGAAGATGACCGTAAGTGGCGCTCGTTTCGGTACTTTGGGGTTTTTTTTAACATTAATTCAGGTATGGAAATCGACCAAAAAGAACAGGAAGTGGATCACCAGAGTAGGTGATCTGTATTAATATCCAAGACTGCTGATGATTGTTCTAGCAGTCAGGTCCTCCAAACGTATAAAAGACAAGGGCTCGTTGTCTCAGAAGTCGGTTATGAAAGAAACAAAGACGAAGCGTAAGTCCAATATACGTTGTTTCCGAACGAAACGAACGTTGCCTATTCTTGTACAGCTACCAAGAAGAAGGTGGACAATAAACGTCTTGTGCACATAACCCCCTACCAACAATTTGTGCTTGGAGGGACTAAGTACTATGCACAGCCACTGGATCTGAGTGACTACACGGCAAGAATACGTCTTATTTAGCTTATTTTCTCCCCTCACGCATGTATCCAGGCTGCAACCAAGGTTACTTTTGAGGCAAAGACTGGGTTAACACGCGTTTCCGGTAGCCAGTGCCAGCTATTTGGTCCCTCTGGCGATCCATATAACTGGATCCCTGAGTTCCATGTACGCCTCTTTTTTTATCTACATACACTATTTTTTCAAAACCTACAGTTTCGTCACGATCTCGAGTATTTCGAAGGCTTCTACAAACTTGTGAATGCCTCATTCGTCAATGGACTGCCCCGCCATCTTTCTGCCCCGAATCTGTCATGCATTAAAGTTATCTCATATGCAGCATTTAAGAAACTCCCTGTACTCCAGGTCCAAAACATTCTCCGGGGCCATCACATCGTCGTCGAAGGAATGCCACCTGACCCCTGGGTTTTTGATGAACGAGGTTTAATGGAGCTTAAAAACCTGAGCTCGGTTGTCGATTTGCAAGGTTTGTTGACTGCGTCCTTCAGTTGAACTTTTCTCTCATCCGTTGAAGATCAATCCATTGACGTAAGCGATGGGGACTTTTCAAAGCAATCGTTAAAGGGAACCCTTCAACAACTGCTCAGCGCTGCTCGGTCCCAAAATGGGCCCATCCTCAACGCTTTGTCGTTTCCTTTTTCTCTCAGTGACATCAGCAAATCCTCTATAAGCAGTGAGATAGAGGCTTGGCGTGTTACGGAAGGCATGATATTTTGCCCTTCCACAGCTCGATTTCCGACAGGGGACATGCGTTGGGGGCTCGCTGCGACTGCTGGTGCTCGACACTGGATTCATATCGACAGTGACGGGCTTGGTACGTTTGTCGACGTCAAATGTGGTGGAAAGTGGTGGATACTCTTTACCCCAGTGGAGGGTCAAGACAAGCACGCTTTTTCGTCCATTGATCAATTCTTGAATGACTTTGATGTTGTACATCTGACTGACGGTCGCTGGGAGGCGGAAGCGGTATACTTGACTGAAGGAAACCGTCTGTAAGTAGCGATGTCCCATTTCTGGCACTATTTTATGCCCTATCGCTAGGATCATGAGGCCAAACACACCCCATGCAGTCTTTACTCCCGAGCATTCCATCGCCAGCGGTGGTCATTTCTATTCGACTTCCAACCTCCAGGATACGTTCTTCTCTATCGTTCACTGCTTCATGGGTGACAATATCATAACCAACGCCGAGCATTATAACAGCCGTATGCTCCTTGTACGTATGATGCACTACTTCTATAAATGCTTCGTGCTAGGTGCCGAGGAATATGGCAAGTACCCATTCATTCTTTTCTGGGGATGACTGACTTTCCTTGTAGAATATAACCTAGGGCACCTTCCTGACCTTACTCACGGCCCATCCTTGATCGACGCTCTTACACTCGCAAATTTTTGTTTCTTTACGAATACTCTCGATTTCCGCACGTACTCCTTCCCTAAGCTTGGAAAAGATGATTCTCCCAGTCCGTGTGAAATGGATCAACGCGTCAAATGGGACTACAACGGGCTTTCCATCGTCGATCGCGAACATTATACGTATGTTCGCGGTCTGGCCCGAAATTTCATCGAATGGCTCGGCTGTACATACGAGGTTATCGACCCGAAAGGCGGCCCCGTTTTATTCGAGCCCAACTTTGCTGGACGATATTTGATGGATCAAGCTTGCGCGATCCTCAAGTACAAAAGGCGTGCGGAGAAGGAAGGCCTCGCTGGGCCTCGACATTGTACGGCTGAAGCTGTGGAAAGGCAGCTGGATTATTTATTTGGTAAAGAGCCATCGTGGTGTGGTAATTGGATGGAGCGAAAGGTCAATATCGAGGATTCTACAACCCTTGGCTTCACCAACCAGAGCTTCGTTGTACGAAAGAAACTAGAACCCCTCCCTTTCGACGGTGAGCTGCATGCACATTTGTCTTAGTTTTTCATACCTAGGCACATCTAGCAAACGATCGGGAGAAGGATCCTTCCGAAATTGGAAAGACACAGGGCGACATCATGTACCATGAGGGGTTGGCTAGAGGGTTCCCGTCTTCAAAATCCGATCATCGGCCTCTGGCACCACGAGATACCAGCGACGAAGGAGTGGATGTAGATTCTGCTGACGACGACGACGATAGTATGTATGACGAATCCCCACTTAAGTCAAAACGGAAGCGCTAGGAATCCATACTCGGTCAACTGGTCACATACTCATACGCCTGATTTTTTGCTTTCCACTGTATTATTGTACATTTGTTGTGATATAAGAATTAATTTCTTTTTATAACTCGTTAAAGTTCGGCGCATATGTGAATTATTCCCAAGCCACTGTTACGAGTCCGTCCGAAGGGTAAAGGGGCTCGTTTGTAGGGCCAAGATGATTGGTATGTGATTGTGAAATCGTGCATCAGTTGATATAGGGCTTCTACGACGTTTGTAAGAACTGCGAAAATAGAATAGATATCCGTGCGTAAGAGACACAGAGGCACGAAAAAGAGACATGTTCCCACCTATTAAAATGTCTATTTCACACGGTTAAATGATGACTACCAGTTTCCCCCCTGGTTCTCTGATTAATGATTATTTTTGTACAATTTTTTTCCTACTACGTAATATAATAATAAAAGGGGTCCACTGGTTTGTAAGATCAAGTCGCATGATGTCGCGTGATGTCGCGTGATGTTTCGTGACATCGCGTGATGGGTCGTTGACGCGACACGACTAATTTCGATTTTTCTTATTTAGCAGAGGGTGAAGCAAACGCTTCCCATCTCCCACAGAAAAGGAGGCGCGTAGACGTAGACGTAGATGTAGCTGCCACCCCAGATTCTCGGTTAGTCATTCTGTTTTTTTGTTCTCCTTTACTCACCAGGCGCACGCCTCATCTCCTGCTCCTTCGGACGATTAATCATAGTCTGTTGGAGTTTAAACGCTATTTCATGTCACAAATATTTGGAAACATGAGTATCTAATTTCTGTGTACACATATTGGACACAAATAATCTAGAATATCTAAGGAATTGGCGGACCAATTGAGCAGATATGAGGTGGTCAAGTTGCGCTCGCAGTGACTTCCTAATTTAGACAACCCATCAAACCATCAAACCAATGTGAGTGAGGTGGGGCATAAGTAATGGAATCAAATCAAGGGAGAGGGTGGTAATTATAAGTATCAATATATAATAACTAGGTGTTATTCTGAAGAATAAATGCAATATACTATTATATAGATATGCAAGACAAAATGTTGCATGCGGGGTGGCATGAGAGGTGACCCGAGGGGTCGCCTGAGGGTTAGGGGAGGTATTTCAAGGCAACACAGAGAATGAGGAGGGATTGAGGGCTCGCACGAGGGGTCGTACAAGGCGTTGTACGATACGAGGTCTCGCACGAGGGCTCATACTTGCACGAGGGCTTGCACGAGGGGTCGTACGAAGGCTCGGACGAGGGCTCGTAGTAGCAGACGTTTCAAAGATCACGTCTTCATATAATATACGGACCGGTTACCGGTCTACCCGCGTGTCGCATGATGTCTCGGGATGTCGCGGGATGTCGCATGATGTCGCGGGATGTCGCGGGATGTCGCGGGATGGTTCGTTGACACGACACGACTAATTTTGGATTTGTCAAACCCTACAATATGGATAATTCCTCAAACGCAAAGGGTGAAGCAAAAGCTTCCCATCTCCCACAGAAAAGGAGGCGCATAGAAGTCGAAGTAGATGTAGCTGCCACCCCAGATTCTCGGTTAGTCATTCTGTTTTTTTTTCTCCGTTACTCACCGGGCACACGTGTCGTAGAGCCTCATCTCCTGCCCTTTCGGACGATTCACTTCTGGAAAAGGACAAAGACGATAAAAAAAAGAAAGCCCACGCGGGGCGGAACAGGAAGTATCTACAATGCATAATGCATAGCTTTAAAGTAGACGAATGAATTTCTACGGAAGGGGTATCGATGATTTTCTGACAAAGGAGTAGTCACACTGGGAAGCGGGGTTAGGGGCAGAATGAAGTGTGAGCCGTCGAACTGGCATTCCTATCATCTGCACAGGAAGGTCTTTCAAACCAGATTCGAAGGGTTCGTATTGCACTTTGTGCATCTATACGCACATGTGGGACCGAGAAAAACCGTGGGAGAAGTTTGTGAGGCCTCCGTCCGCTACGGGAGCGAAGGGTGACCACGAACTCCAGTTATGAGCGAGACGTCCATAGCTCCTTGTTTTCGCCGCTTATCTGCCTTAGTTGAGTCTGGTCAGAGTATCCCCATCTACCTCAAGCTGACACCTGTGAGTCATCATCTTCCAGCAAAGCTTCGCAATTGGCTGCCAACGTTCGAAGCAAGCGGGAGCTCCGTTCTTTTCAAAAGTTTTTTTCCTTAAGAGTCTGTCGCGTCTCCTTCCATGAGTGTTGCATAGGGATTCGTGATTAAGCCTGAAGGGAGCTTGCTTTTACCTAATCCACACTCTGCTTGGCGTTAAAACGTAGAAGTGTCAGGTTTCGGAGAGATTTCAAGTAAAAAATTGAATGAAAGTCACGCCGTGTGACGCAAGGGCTTATGTCACACAGCGTGACTTTACACGAAGGGCGATGATGTGGGCTTAAAAGCGGTCAGTTGCACTTGAAGAAGGCCAAAATTTCAACATTTTCTCAACCAGACGATTTATAGTCAATAAAACACGCCCGTCGTCCATTGTCTAGTGACGACTTAATCAGCCTCGACGCACCAGATAAGGAAAAAGTAAATAAAAAAAAGAGAGAGGTTACCATCGTTTTGTGAAACTATTACAGGAATAGGAAAGGGCTTTGAGTGGGGTTTCGTTAGGTGTCATTCTCTATCGATAGCCATGCTAAGACGGGTAAAATGGGGACTGGCACGTGACTAATCCCGTTAATGATAATAATCATTAAGTTGACGACGCACCCACACATCGGGGTTTCCGATATTTAAACGGGTTTTATATTTATGTGCATTTGGTAATTGGGCATTTAAAATGTACAGTAAGCTAGCAATAACGACGGCATTTCAACTGCAAGAGGTCTCTACAGCGTTACTATGGGCACTGTTTTCGGGGTAAAGGCTTTGTGCAGTTAAAATACTACAGTTACCTTTAGCTAACTGTACAATTTAAGTATCCAATTACCAATTGCAAATAAATATAAAACCCATTTAAATGTTGGAAAACCCCCACGTGCCACGTGCGACGTGTGTTGTTTGAAATTCTGTCCCGTGGGAACCCCGCCTTTTAAATTTCTTTTTGGCGCGATCACCCGACCGATTCGTTGAAAACTGCTCTTGCCGCTATGACCACTCACTCCGGGACCCTGCAGGAAGGTACGTCGTCTGCTCTCCTCCGTGGCGCGCTTTCGGCCAGACGTGTCCGGCTGTCCTGGATATACCCAGGCATGGGGAATCCACGGTGCTAGCTGCCACGTCTGTCTTGGAACGCGCCTCACGCCACATTCTGCTACGCGTATGCCGCCTGGGCTCCCTTCTTATCACATGCTTGTAGGCCAGAACATTGTGGGCGTGTCTGCTACCGCGGACGTTGCCAAGCCAGGCAAGCTGGGGTCTCTCCTTGAGGGTGCGTCACTCGGTCTGCGGCGGTGCGTTCAAGCGGAGTGGCCTGGCCTACCTGGATATACCCAGGCATGGGGAATCCGCGGTGCAAGCCAGCCACCCCTGCGTTAGAACTGTGCCCCAAACACCCTGCGTAGCAGACTATATTCCCTACTTACCGTCTGCTTTTTCAGGACCGAAAATGGCAGGCCCGGCGCTCAACTGGGGTGGCAGCCATGTTAGGGCCAACGGTAGGTTTGACCTTGAAGCTGCTGTTAAAGAGGCATGTAGCCAAGAAGGGTGCTACGACGACGACCTGCTTTTCTTGACCCCAGCTACTTCACCTGAGACGACACCGCTGTCATCTCCGCTCCTACTCCCAGTGGACTTGCGCACCGAGCCTAGCGAGGTTGACACCTTGATGGGAGTCTCTTCACCTCCATCTCCGACTATGCCAGCCACAGTGCTTGCAGCCACTGTCGAACCGCTGGATTTGGATCGGCCAATCAAGAAGAGAAAGCTGGATGTGGAGGATCTAGGCGATGTGGAGCTTGGCCCCTCGACAAACTCGAAGGCCCCTAACGTTCCAAAAAAAACGGGCGTCGTTCGAAAGAGAGAGAAGACGCGTGCCAATAGAAAAGAGAAGCGCGGACGTGAGCGGGATGCCAGGCTTGGAGGCCCTGCTCCCCGTGAAAAGGCAAGGAAGAAATATGCAGGATCGGCTGACCTCCTCTTCACTGACCTGGACATGAGGGAGGCAGAAGTCACGTCTACGGCGTATACTGCGCTTGACGATCGGGTACGCGGCAAAAAAAGCTACACACTTGACGAGCTGGTTGGAGTCGACTCGAAATGGAAATTTGTGCTGCAGAAATGGGATGGAAAGTACGTATCTGCATCATCTTTTTGCACCTGATAGCTAAGAGCCATGCTCCTCAGAACTACAATTCCCCTAGTGGACCGTGAAGGGCGTATAGTGGCCATTCTGGCTGGGCACCCAGATGACCCAAATTGGGTGGTTTTACACCTCCATGCTGCAGATTGCCTTGAGGAGGCAAGAAAGCAAGGTGGGGAGGAGAGGAAGAAGTGCTCTGCACGACGCGGCGAGTTCAAGACTATGAGGTGTGGTGTTAGCCATGGGGGTGGGCAAACCCAGCCGAGAAACCTTTCAAACACACCAAAGGACGAAAAAATTCTTAGCTGGCTTAATGGAGAAGGAGTGTTCAACCGGTTTGCGGGTTTTGCATCATGTAGGTGATCTGCACCCTACACATGACCATAGCTAATAGCTTGCACCCCTAGCCATAATGGCAACTTGGGCCCCTGACCTACATGCCTACTACGAAGAAAAGCTGGGAGCCCTGTATACCCAGAACCCCTCCCTCACAAAAACATTCGAGTCGAGCACCTTTGCTGCCACGACGTATAACCTGGGCCCCCGCACCGAATGCTTCCCCCACAAGGACTTTGCAAACCTCGCCTATGGTCTCTGTGCGGTCACAGCCCTGGGGAGATTTGACCCCACCAAGGGGGGCCATCTCATTCTATGGGAGTTGGGCCTTGTGATAGAGTTTCCCCCCGGTTCTACGATTCTGCTTCCATCAGCAATATTCACTCACTCAAACACGTCCATTTCGAAGGGTGAGACCCGCTACTCCTTTACACAGTATGCTGCGGGCGCGCTTTTTCGATGGGTGGACCATGATTTTCAAAAGGCTGAGGACTTCCGTGCATCTAGGACTCCAGAGCAGTTGGTGGAGCTAGAGGAGCAGAAAAAAGGTCGCTGGTCATTTGGGTTGTCACTATTTCCCCGACTCCCATTTGTATGTAAGGAGTAAGCCTAACGTCATCTCATCGTTGAAAGCCCGAGAATCTAAGAAACTCTGCTCCTTATGGCCTTAAATATTGCCAGACATGAGGCATAAAATTTGTTGTAGACTAAATAATGCTACATTTATGCTTTAGAAGAGAAATTTCCTCATCCCCAGTAATATTCTGCATGACACAAACTGAAAGAGTCTCATCATCTCGGAAGGAGGACTGTAAATTAACCCTGACACACCGGCTTCGTGGCTTTCCTGAAGCTAGAGGAACCCTGGATCCAGATAACCAACATAGAGCTTGAGCTTGGTGGTAAGGACGTGCTACGGATATTGTGCTGGTCCAATCACCTGACGTGGTTTCCTTGAACGCGTTTGAATGCGCCCAGAAGTCGGATAAAAGACGCAGAGGGTACATCTGCCATTCATTGGGGCACTACCTTTGGGGATACAGAACTGTTGGGACTCCAACTGAGTGCCCGACGGCACCATTTTTAGGCCCCCCGCTACGGTCCAGAAACTCAACTTCAAGCCTGCCCCACAACAGGACATGAGACGCGTAGCTGGTACACGTATATCACGCATGGAAACCCCAACTTATTAATGCAGAAAATGTGCTGTAAAGGATGACCTTGTGGAGGGGGAATTAGCTTAATTCTGTAGTAGCTATTGAGCATACCCAAGGAGACTACGAGGGGTCACCGAGGGGTCAACCAATGGCAGGCGACCTGCTGCATTTTTCGGCTATGAGGTTATTTGAACGATCCTCTTTGCCCACGCCTTTTCCCCAGCATAAGGGCAGAAAAGTAGGTGCTCATTCATGTACTGTGAGGACGCGAGGGGTCACCGAGGGGTCAATCGCTGGAATTTTTGCAGCATTTAGGCAGCCCTGTCTATTCAACTAGGGAATTGGCTCCTCTGTTTGGCTTTATCGGAATCGGAAAATACGGCGGGTGCCCGGACAAATGCACCGGGTCACGAGGGATTACAAGGGTCGACCGCCGAAGTGGACAATGATCTGCCTGGACAATGCCATGGCACAAAGGCTGGACCCACCACCGCGCAGCTCACCTTTCTTATCTGCTATAGGAATACCACCTGCATCTCCGTGAAGAGCTCTCCCCAACAAGCCCACCGACTTTGTAGATCTTTTCGATGTGATCCAGCGCAGTATAACTTACTAAAAGCCGTTGACGTAATCTTCATATTCCTCAAGTTTAGATCCATTGCAGCCAACAAATACAAAAGAAATATAGCGTGAATGTGCTTTTGAATATCGTACCGCTTACGACATGCTTTCCTACAGCTACGCACCAAAGATGGCACCCAGTTGGACAATCTTCCAACCTGAGGACCCGCCCCAATTTTCTGATTTTCCCCAACACGTAGTATTCGACTCAATACGAGGAGAAACGATGGGTTGATAGCTGACGTACTCATATCCCTCACACCACCAACAGGAATCTGCATCCTTGAAATCTGTGTGTTCCGCACTGTCGTTCCAAGGAAATACGATCGTGTCTGGCCACATCTTTGTTGTGCGCAAGATTGGTTGGCCAGTCTTATAAATATCATCCTCCGGTTGAAAGACACCGAAAATCGTTGCAGCAGTCACGAAATTCGATTCAAACTGGTCGTTGTTCAGGATGGCGGAAAGACAGCCATTATCTGAACTTTCATACAAGGCGATGACTCTGCCGGGATCCTTAATAAATATTCAGCAATAGCTATATGAATTTAAACATAAACCGAACCTCTGAAGAAGCGAATCCCCACTTAGTGGCTGGTCGCCTTTTGGCATCTGGGCAGCCTGAAACTTCCTCTTCCGTGGGTCCTATGTAGCCCCAACGTATCAAGCCCCTCATCCATTCGCGTAATTGGCCAGATGGCATTGCAATCTCCAATTCCCGTAGTGGTCCAGAACGTTTAGCCGACATGATATAATTTGCCACCGCGCCCCGTATTGCCGACCGGGTATTCTTCAAGACTTCTATGAATGGCGGTATGTAACCTTCCCAAAACCACTCCTTTAGCGTGAGTTCGATGCGGCGCTGGAGGAAGAACTTGATGTGGACTTGAAAATAGGAACCCACGCAAGACATGGAATAGAGGTCTTGAAGAGGCAAAGTCGCCAGTAGCGAGCTCAAAGCCACCTCGGAATTCATGAATGTCGAGCAGAAAGTAAATTTCTTCGCCGGGGGTTTTCGGATGAGGCTATGGATCGGATTTTGCTCCCAGGAGGTTCCCCATGGAAAGAGTTGTGGATGCTCAACTGGTCTTTTCTTGGACCAATTTAGTCGAAAGACTCGCCTGAGATCGTGGGGGTTTTGCCTACAGTAGTCGATTTTCATGGCTTTTAGCATGCAGGAGCCAATTTCTTTGATGTCGACGCCCCAGGGTGTCGGTAACCGCATTAGCGACCTTCGTTCGAGGCTGTGTTGGTGATATAGGCTGTAGATGCCAACAGCAGTCTGATAGGTCTGATGCGACGTCAAGTTCGAATTCAGGATAACTGGCATAATAGTTTGGGTCTTGCTTTCGATTACCTGAATGTATGAACGTTGCTATGAAAAGTGGTCCTGTGAGCTATATAGCTCCAGAACAATAAAACATGGAAACGTGCCGTGGTGTTGAATAAAACCCTCGTCGAGTGGACCCTTTTATTCCGCATAGCTTTCCCGCCCCGTGCTCCACCCACTTTGTCATATCCAGCACCTCGAAGCACCTGTAAAATTTCCTCGGCCTTCCCCAAGGGAACGACGATGTCGAGCACGGCTATACGAGCGAGGCTGAAGCTCCAGTACAGCATCCTATTCACGAATGCGCCTGTTAATGCTGCATGAATTTCGTAGATCGTAGTCCAGAAACGCTCCTGGTGAGCCTCGTCCACCCAGCAGTTCAGCATCTGGAATCGGAGGTTCCATTCATGCTTCGCTATACTGTCCCAATCGCGGCAGACTCGAGCTGAAGTTATAAGGGTCGTAATGTCAAAAAAACTGAAAACGACCGTCCAGATATCGAACATTGCAATTCCGAATTCTCGTAGCACTGCTAATCGTCGCTGTGGGGTGATTTTTGTCAACTAGAGGTTGCAGTGCGTTGCATAAGTCGTGAGATTTTAAAAATTGCCACGTGAACCTCGGCCAAACAACCTTCATGTGGAAACCTTCTTCGGCTCCGACGAGCAGCCCCTTAGGCTCATATCTATTCCCTCAAACGGTACTTTCTCTGGTGAACCATACATTTGCGCCCATGCCTGTGTTGACAGGGCACTGTAGTACAGTTGGTTAATCTATTCGACTTCATTGGTGGTCTAATAGTCACCATCGTCGGATATTTTACTTACGTGGGTGGTACAGATAGCTACTCCACAAGATGATTAGGATGTGGACTACTGATATGAATGCCTGGTACATGATATTTCACCCTTATGGCCTATCAAAGCTTGTGCAAAATTTATAGGAAGTCGGCGACAAACTGTAGACGGTCATACACCCCTGCCCTTGGTGGAAAAGACGGTACTCAAACCACACGTGTAAAGCGGTGTCATGGTATTGTTTCCTTCATTGCTACTGCTAGGGATATCAAATTTGCTGCGGTCCGTCTCTATCAAGACGAAATCCTGTCTATGGCTGCTATTTTGGACTACCTATCCATGTCTCGGTCAACCTTCTACCGCCTATATGCCCTCGGGCTAGCTACTGTCCGCCATAGAAATGGCACACGTGGAAGACCTCGCATTCTTCACTTCTATGACGTCGATACCTCAAGCGGCTTGTCAGACATCGTCCGGACTGGCTTCCCGACTTTCCTCTAAGAAGATTAAAAAAATAGCATCTGAAAGAACACTCTGTAGCCCCTTTCCAGGACCACCGGGTGTTCTTGTAAGGGACAATGCAAGAATTCATCACGGCCAAGAGACCTTAGAACTTGCGGAGCACTTTCGTAGGCTTTGCTACCTTTTCACCTTATAGTTTGCATATAATTTTTTTACAGAAGTACGCCTAGAGTTTCCTCCACCATACTCTCCAGATTTCAATCCAATTGAAGAGACACTTTCGAAGATAAAATCTCCATCGACGTTTACGGGCGGCTTTCTCAGCAGCACGAGAGGTGTGTTGCAGCGAATGAGGCCCAAGATCTATTTGATGCCTGACACAGAGGACGACAGAAGGTCAAATCAACGTTGAAAAAAGGGAGTTTATGCGTTAGAATCGCAGAAAAAAACAATAAAATCGATGCGTGGACGATGAGGTGGTGGTGTTGGAATACATGGCGAGTGTTGATTGAGTCGGCTGAGGGCCTGAAGTGCCGAAAACGTCGGTTTGTGGACAATATGTGGTTGGAATGCGCTGGGAGGGATTGTTGGGTCACTTGCATTGTTTCCGTGGATCTATTTAGATTACAGCAAAGAGCGGAATAAATATAACAGGCGTACCTTTAGAACTACCCCGTGTCCTCCCATCTCCCTGCAGCCGTTCGTGGCTGCCGATGTTACGTAGCAACAAAGATGCCATGTAAAACAGCGCTTAGATGGGACGGCATCGCGTGCCCTGCGATTACCTGCTAACGTTTCACTATCGAAAAACCACCAATCGAGAGTGGAAACGACTCACCATCATTGAAGCTGACCATTTACTACGCATCAAGCGCTGTTTTTCAACGGAGCCGACCCCAGCACTTCTAGGGGTCATCCAACAAATGGGAGATGGGGCATTGCGGTAACACAGAGGGTTGCATTGAGGCTATGGGGGCAGTGGGGCGAGGGGAAGTCGAAGCTGAGAGGATGGACGGCACGGAGGTGACGGTATGTGGGAAGCGGCAGTGCAGAAGCAAGTGGGATGACTTTGGTATATTTGTTCGGCAATCTAAGCTTTTTACGTCTCCTGTCGCTTGTTCCCTTCCCTTCATCGGTTGTCATCGTTTATACCTCAGCCGCTTTTCAATGACTGCGATAATGCTCGTTCATACTGCGGTTCTCGTGCTTAGTGAGTTACTTTTGAATCTGACATGGTGGTCGTCGCTCACAGTCGTCAGTTGTTGGTTTGATCTTCGTAACCCTTCTATCGAAACTTTTGCCTGCGGTTGACATGGTCACCATCATTCGTGTCGCCTTCGTTTCTTTTCCAGTCTTCGTCGCCATTACTCTTGTGATAGCGTTGAGGAGAGAGGAGGTTTATAAGCGTCACCGTAGGAGGCCTGGGGTACGTGACGCTCGAACGAACAGAGGTGGGTGTTTAATATACGTGGCCTCGCTTTAATCACACCGTTTGCACATATGCAGAGGCATCAAATGTTGCCATGTTTCAGAACGTGGGCAGTATTACTATTGCCGGCGGGTGTAAGTCCTTCCCGTAGCTGTCTACAAGCCACTTCAATTGACGTCGCTATTCCCAAATCGTATTTCCCCTGCACAATGCCAAACGCTATATATGCATATATTTGACATCCATTGTATTCAACGCCTTTGAAATTGATGCAATGAAATAGCGTTTGATCTCCACGTCTAGACCCCCATAAATCTCTGCTCTGTATATAAAGGCACGAAAAGGCCGGCGAGCGGCAATGCCCACAACTTTTCAGTTTGCTATAGAAAATAGTTGAATTTTTGGATTAAAAACTAAAGGAAAACTATAAGGTGTTACCGAGCGGTCGACCACTAATGGCCAGGCGACCTGCTGTATTGGTTATGAGGTTATTTGAAAGATCCTCTTCGCCTACCTCTTTCCCCTAGAATAATGGCAGAAAAGTAGGCACTCATTCATGGACGCGAGGGGTCACTGAGGGGTCACCGAGGGGTCAGTCGCTGGAATTTTTGCAGCACTTAGGCAGTCTTGTGTATTCAAGTAAGGAATTTGCTCCTCTGTAGTATGCCATTGCAGCAGTTTTTGAACCGAGTTGTTATCGAGGTGGCCTTGTAGTCTATTTATGGACAGTAACCCGAGGTGGCTAGATTGGGAGAACTTAACCACCGTCAAAAATGGAATTGCAATATAGGAATTTATGCCCCATGTGTGGCAAAGCAGCAAACTATAATGCCCAGACTTGCTGACATGCCGTAAGGGGCTCTGCACCTGCAGAGCCCCTTACGGCATGTCTAAAAATAGACCTAGCAACTTGTCAGTGTCACGTTTTCACAATTGTGGATCGTACAACGGATGACATGTGATCACAAATATTTAATCCCAAATCGTAACATCTTTCTCCAAGCCACGTAATGCAGTCTCAGCGAAATTTCCGTTACACAAAGCCCTTCCAGAATCTCGGGTGGGAAAGCGACTTGTTCAACGAAGGGGAACCAGATGAAAAGTCCCGACTACGTGGGTTCTGCAATAAGAATCCTGAGTTCTCAGTAACGTTCCCCGTTTTTTCTCCGCATTTTTCATTCAAAAATTTCTCCTCAGAAATTTGTGCAAGAGATTTTAAACGTCTCTCTGCGTGTTGGAGGGCGGAATTCCTCAATTGAGGAGGATTGGATAGACGCATGGAGCGAACAGCGTCCTCAATCGAAACCCATTCAACACGAGGCCTTCGAAATCCTGGCATCTCATAGGATTATCGACATTGCGGCAGCAATACAAGTTGGCGAACAACTTTTACATCACACTTCTTCCGGTGACGTCGCAGTCCCTCGGATCGCCAGCCACGACATATTGCAAGCACATGCCGAAGTTTACGGCAAGATATTTAAAGAAAAGGATGGTTGGAAAGTTTCAACAATCCTACGTTCGGTAAAAGACACCATTTCAAGCTATCTCAATAATTCGAACGTAGAAATTGCCGACGCCAACGTAGCGAGTGGCAGTGACTATGCTGCAAGACTAGCCGCGTCTGCTGTCAAACACCGAACCAAGGCAGACGGTGCCCATATCCTTTTCAATATTGAAATTACGGCAGCACACCTACGTTACAACGTTCAGCAGGTGTGTCCCAATAACGTTTAAATTGCTAAGTTTAACCTTTTGATAGGGTAAACTCAAGTTCCCCAGTGAAAAGGAATTGAGGGAACAACTCGGCTTAGAGTGAGTAGCTTGGATTCCAAGAGAAACCCCTCCTATGACCGGGTTTCGCAGGATGAAGAGAAATTCAAGGGCCGTTATGGTTACCCCGCCTTTGCTTTCCTTGACAATATCCCCACTGGTGCTCCTCGCCGGTGATCTTAATCAATGTGGAAGAATATCTCGAGAAACCCTTTTTAAAGTATGTAAAAAGGTCGAAAATGATCTGTTTCTCATTATTTTGTAGGTCTGGAAGACCAGAGCACGGCATACCCCGGCCCTTGTTACCGTTGAAAGGCTCCTTTGGCAGCATATATTTAAAATTGCATTCCAGCAGTCTTCAACGGTTGCTGCTTTGAGAGAATTCTGCACACAATTGGACAAATATTTTGGTTCTACTGGAGATGTAGGCCCACTGTTCCTATTCTATGAGGTCAGAAGTGAGGACGGTGGGCTGGTGGAGCCAGCTGGCTCCGAACCAGGGACGTCAAGATCAGGTCTAAGCTCCATTATTCCCTACTATGGATACATATAGACATTCTTTGCAGACGGGAAACGAAAGGCCGCTTCCGACACTTCACCCATCCAAGTAAACAAGAAGTCGAAGGGCCAAGGTTTTGCAAAAAGCTCCCTCGTACGAACACAAATAAAGTCAGGTACGCCTTCTTTCTCTTCTAGGAGTGGTAGCATATTAACCCATTTCCAGCCAAATCAAAGGCTGAAAAGACAAATGATAAACCCTGGAGGCCAACAGGCAAGCGTCAGAAGAGCTGTGCCGATCCCTCCACTCCAAACGGTATGTAATAAAGTCATCTCCCTCAACGTTTTCTTCAAGAATCACATCGTTTATAAGCAGCTCCGATGAAGGAAACGGTAGATGAACCCAATGGTACTAAAACTCCCTTTTAATTAGTTTGCTATTTTTGATACGTCTCCTCCGTTGATAGGCCTTTTATCACCCACTCAGAGAGAAATAGGTTTCGGTAAATTCAATTAAACTCTATTCAATTTAAAACTGAGTCTTTCCAGCTGATTCATTGGAGAATGTGCTACAATTGCAGTTCGCTGGTACTAGTGAGATCAAGCTTGTCACTTCGAAGCCGCTGGATCCTCAACGATCTCCAGGCACTCCTGATTTTCCAACGAATTCTGACATGGATAACCGCGCTCTCGGTATTTCTTATGATAATTTGGCCGGTAAATCTCGGCTAATATCTCATCCAACACAGATGACAGTCTTTTCATTCAAGAACGACAAGGCAGCCCCCCTGCACCTTTCTATTACCCGACCGAAAGCAGTAGTCACGGCCTCCAATCTCCAGGTCTGATTTCAAGGCTAGAAGAAATTCAGAGTAATCGTGATCAAGAAGGCGTTGGCGACGATCCACTTGATTCATTTTCTAATGCTGTCGAATATCATATGGCAATTTATTCACCAATGCGCGCTCATTCTGAACTGGACAACTCCTCTCCCCTTCATTATTTGGACCTAGCTGAAAGCGAACCCCAAAACTTCTCTTCAGAGCCAGCAGAAGATATGCTTCTTGACCCTGCACTGGATTTGCTTCATAACGCTGCTGAATATAATATGGCAGTGGATTCCAATCCGGGTAAGCTTCTGCCTTTTGTGGCGTCACAGTGTGGCCAACTAGCTTCATCCCAAAGTAGAACGCAGCCATTCTGAACCAGAAAATCCCCCTTCCTATACTGACCAAACTGAACGGCATACCCAGAATTCCATTTCAAAGCCAGGAGCAAATACGGTCACTCATTGCACAGAAGAAGGCCTTCAAGTTTCTGCACCCGACGTAGACGTAGCTTGCCCTACAGGTCGGTAGCTATATTTTTACGTTTAAAAAGCAAGTAATTTGACCTCACGCTTCTGATCTGACAGAACATATCGTAGCTACTCAGAGCACAGCAACAAGGAGGGCACTCATAGAGCTCAAAAAAATTGAGGACCGCTTCAAACAGGAGATAAGCAGCCTTAAACGGAGCTTCCCAGTAAGACCAAAACGATTCGATGAATCCCGACCCAGTCCCCTGCCAGACGTGGAGAGCTGCCCCCCTGTGTGTCCTTCCTCAGCTGCCTATTTCAAATCTAACCAAAAATCTCAGCGCAAACTCGGGGAGCATGTGATGAGGTTTCATTCGCCAGGATCTCATGGAGTTGTGGACTACACCCCAGTGGCCTATGTAATTCGATACTCACTTGTCTTTTTGGTTGCTCAACTTGTATACAGGAACAGGAAGGGCTCAAGAGCCTGTACAGTTTATACGAGAATGCTAAACGACCAGCTGCAGATAATAGGAATGGAGAACAAACCTCAGTAAGGCTATCAGTCATCCCCAGGCTTGATTGGGACGCTATGACCGCGTCCCAACGGCTACGGTTATTTTCGAAGGAGAAGGCGATTCTCATATCGGACAAAAATTATCCTTCACCAGAGTTCTCCAAGTCGGAGATGCTCAAGGTGACGCCCAGCTTAGCACGGCGAGTGGTTGTTCAAGGTGAGTAATTTGCTTTCATATGGTCATTTGCTTATTTTATGCACCTGCAGCGGAACCCCACAAAAAAGGGGACCAAAATAGCTTCAGAACAGACCTCCGTGCATTTCATGACCACTCTCAGACTGAGAATGGTTTGATTATGAGTTGTATGGGGGTACCGTCTATTAACTCGGATCATGCGCTCCGCGACCTTTCCACCGATCACGTGGCGTTTTATGCGACAGCTGATGATGCGACAGCTGATGATGCAACAGCTGATGATGCAACAGCTGATGATGCAACGTTCGACCTTATGTCCACGTCTAGTTTTTGGCGGTGCAGCCTTATGCACTGCAGAGAGGCCTTCCAACTAAGCCCATGTGGCGCCGCAACATACGTCTTTTGCAGGGTTGGATGCAGAGCCTACTTTCTAGCTTGGAAGAAAGTTGGGCCTATTTTGGAGGGTTTTGTTCAAGAGCCCTTTGGTGAATGGTGTCCTAGTGACGATTGGGAGGTTGAAATGGTCCTTGTACCTGCTGGTTCAACGCTGTAAGCCGTAATTTTTCCGTCTCAAACCAGCATATAAACACCCGCTACAGGATATTACCGCCATTAGTGCCGTATTCTGCATTGACTGTTAGCCATGCAATCATTGAGGGTGGATACTTCCTCTCGTGGCCCCATTTGAAAAAAACTGTGATTGGTTGCTACTACTCCTTCGTCAGAGTTACAAATTCCCCAAAAAGGGACGGTCATTCTAGGAAGCTCCTTGAACGGATATTGGTATTCTATCACTTTCATCTTGTGAAGGGCGTCGATCAATCTGGTAAATATTCCTCATGTCTTATGAGCAGTGGCTTTAATACCCCCTGCAGAACAAGCTCACCATCTGCCAGACCTTACATCGTTCGAAGACGTAACAAGCCTTTTGTTCCTTTTGAATCACGTCATATTGGGCCACATACTTTACCATCCCTTCTACACCGACCCTCTCAGAATTAATATGGAGATGAACGAAGCTTGGAAACATGGTCGGGAACTAGCGACAGATGTGCTGAATCACATCCACAACAAGTTCTGCTTCCATATGGAAGGCAGAGAAGTTGAATTCTCAACAATAGTTTATTCATTCCTTTCACATCAGATACGCTGTCTCATCCGACAAGCAAAGGACTCCAGTAAAGGCGTAACCGATGCTCTGATAAACGAAATTGCAACTTGTTTCGCTGATTGCAATTGGCTCTCATGGCACCTTTCGTCCCACCGGAGGCTTAAGCGCTCAAGCGATCGGTATGACTGGTATGATAAGTCTGAATACCTGGTCTCTACCAGGAAGGCAAGGGAATTTGTTGGTATGTTGAATCCTGCGTCTGTTGAGCCTAATTACTTACCAGAGACGTAGGCCAACAATTCGAATTCAAATTTCCACCAATATTTCAGGCTGTAGACTCAACCAATGATGCTGGGGACTTGAAAAAAGAGCTACTTCTATTATAGCACTATGCTCTCGAGACCGCCCATAGAGGGATATTTTACCCCAGACAATGTACCCTTTTAATAGGATTTATAGTCAACCCTACAGCGGATTGGTTAGCGCGCGGGGGCGCGGCTTGAGATTCGACGGTGGAGTTGGGACTGGTGCCTCTTGAGGCTGCGAGGATTTTGGAACGCTGTCACGGTGTCCTCCCCCTTGGGAAAGCCGACAAAAAAAGCCTCCCCCCAGCCTGACAGAGGAGGTGGAGCTAGGGCTGAGATCCGGAACCAGAGTGTGGGCCATGAGGGGTAGTCAAAAAAAAACAGAATGTGGTTGGTCCCCACGCAGATCTGTAGCACTAGTGTTTACACCACTCGTGTAATTCACTTATTCCAATATTTTTACGCCATCAAAATGAGCCATGGTGCCGAACCCCTAAACACCACGACTTTTATGTGGAGGCCAAGTTGCTGGCAGAAATTTTTTGAATTTTGACAACACCGTCCAAATGTAGCGTAAACTTTTAACCAAAAGTGGTATGTAACTTTGTTCATTCGAGATTAAACTTAGTTTACTCAAGTTCAATGTGCGGAATAATGGGCGAAGGAAATGCATGTCGTGCCACTGCCAGCGTGCCCCAGTGCACACATACCACATGATGATTTTGTGAAACTCGCCTTGTGACCGCGTCACATTAGCCTTGAAGCCTTGAAGATAAGACGTGTCTAGTACTAGGGGTTACGGTGGTCATCCGTAACCTTCAGCGACAAGCGTTATGAGTTCACTCTGCCATCACACCAGGCAGACAGCCTCCTCGAGGGCAACAAAATCATGATTCTAAAGAATCAATTTGGCATACAACCTCGTCACCACTTCCACCACTACCTGGAATCTCGAGACACGAAGGTGTCCCTGGCCTCACCTTTATGGTTGACTGCAGCAGGATCGGTTCCCACCCGTGCTTTCTTTATACAGCGCCTCCATCTCTTCTTTCCAAGTGACATCTCCGGCCAACCAATGCGCGCTGGGGGTGCAGCTAAAATCGTTGCGGAAGGTGCGGCACCCTTGACTATTCAGAGTGCTGGCTGCTGGTCCTCGGATGCCTTCAAAATATACATCAGAAGGAATCCTGCCACCCTGCATGGCATGATGTTCTCACAGGACAGAGGCCAACATAGACCAAGACCCTAGTGTGATGTACCTCCTCATTATCATTTTCCATTCATCTTTCTTTTTCCTTTATTCTCCCCTTATTTCCTTTTATATCTTTCTTCAATTTCATTTTTAAAAAAAGCCTTCAACTAGCTCTACCTGTACATCCACAAAGCAGCACAGTTTACCTTGAGGGCTTGGAAGTCCCATTTAGGCACCAAGCCCTTTGCCCACTACCAATCTTTCTTGCAAGGTTGAGCTTCATCAAACATAGGATTATAATAAATATATATGCCCAAATTTGGACACGTTCTTTTCCCAATTTGGGCCCGTCCAAATAAAAAAACTGACAGTTTTGGGCTAAATCGAATTTGCCTTGCACTTCTGTGACCCAAGTAGCTGTTTTAAATTCTATTTCTGGTACATAAACTTTAGCCAATAAATTTAGGTGTGACGAAAATTATGTATTTAATATTACCCTAAGTAGTAATAAAGTATACATTTTGTAAATCTTTGCACTGCAGCAAAATGACATAATTAACTCCAAATTAAAATTGCACGAAACTGTTACAAAATGTGATATTTAGTATTGATATGGCAAGAGTGTTGAATGATACATTGCGTGAGAGAGTAACTATATCTAAAATGAAACAAAAACATAATTATCAAATGTATTTCCAAAATGATAACATAAATGTCACTTTGTAACGGTTTCGTGCAATTTTAATTTGGAGTTAATTATGTCAAAGATTTACAAAATGTATACTTTTATTACTACTTAGGGTAATATTAAATACATAATTTTTGTCACACCTAAATTTATTTGCTAAATTTTATCAGGAATAGAATTTAAAACAATAGTTGGGCCACAGAATTACCCTTACACCAACAAAATCCGAAAAATTCAGGAAAATTTCTAATAAATTCTGATCAAGTCAAATAAATTCCATAAAATTCCAATAAATTCAGAAAATATATAGAAATTCAAGGAAAATCCCAGAAAATTCAGAAAAAATCCAAGAAAATAGATAGAAATATTTTTTTAAAAAAAAAGTCGAATAAATTTCCACAATGAAAAATGTGTTTTAAAATTATCAACACCTACACATCTTGACAGAACATTAGTCAGAGCAACAAAATCTGAAAAATTCAGCCAAAATCAAAATAAATTCAAGAAAATCTGAAAAAATGCAGAAAATTCAGAAAAAAAGATTATAAATTCAATTAAATTCAGAAAAAGTAAGAAAAATTCAACAAATTCTGAAAATAGATATGAATTCAATAAATGAGATAAATTTCAAAAGTTAAGAAAATTCCCAATAAATTCAGAAAATCTTATCAAGTGAATAAAAAAACATTTAAAATTCAAACTGGAAAATTTCAGAAAGAAGATTACATGACTATTGAATCAAGAGATCACAGGGACTGAAGAATGCGAAGCGAAGCGGAGCATTCGGAGCTCTAAGCTGTTTGATTAGTCAAAAAACTAATATAGTAGGACACTAATAAAGTGAAACATTAGCCCCCCGTGCCTTCGGCAAGGGCAAGCGAAGCTTGTGTTTACTTGATGATGTCTATTTGATGATATTTATTTAATTATTTGTATTTAACGATGCTTACTTGGTGATGTTTACTTGGATTGCACCATGTGTTTAGGGGTTTCTGCAAAACTAATTTCCCTTTTGTGGGTTATATTTTCCATGGAAGCAATAAAAATTTGACCCGTTGAACAACCTTGCTTCCCTGCGTCCATCATGCCTGTAGCCGGTCACAAGAGAGTGGGCGATGACTTATATGCAACCCCCTCTCGTCGTGCTCGACTGAAGGGGTCTGTATCGAGCAAAATCAAAAAAGCCCTAGACCCTGTCCTCTGTACTGCGGAGCCACAGTGCCTTATCACTCTCAACCGGTACCCCCGCCGTGCACTGCAAGTTGCGCACGTGCTGGATCGCAGCACCAAACCTGTTATTGTAGGAGCCACTCAATGTTATGACATACCCCGTTAATGAGTGCCCGCTCCCTGGTAGATAACCGCCCTGGAAAATGCATGGGGTGTCCCACGACTGCACTTGGATTCTAGGTATAACCTCTTCCACCGTGAGTCTGTCCACCGCAGAATGCGTTAGCGCTCTGCTAAGTAGAATTCTTCTAGTTGACATAACCCTCCACGTGCTGTATGACTCATTTCACTGGACGCTCGTTCCTGGCCTTGTCCTGCTACGGCGTATTGCAGAAGCATACCGGCTTAAAGAACGTGCGAGTGAAATTCCTGGTGCTTCTTTTCGTCTTAATTATCGTGAGGCAAGCACTTCTCATTAAATTGAGTTCTTTGAGCCATACTGATTGCGTTGAAAACACAAGTTTTGTCAAATCCTACCCAAGGAGGATCCTGGCTATGGGTGGGATTATCACTTTGTTGCTCTTCCTCTGCTTTGGGAATGGGATCATCGAATATTTCGAGCCTCTGAATCGGAACAGCTCAGCACTGATGTTAGACAAAATCGGATAGACGGGTGTATCATTCCTCTGCCTGGGGAGGGGACGCTGTACAAGAGCCCCTATCCAATATTCCCACTACTGCGGTCACATGTCCACCCCTTTTTTGTCATTTGCAAGGCCTTCTACGCGTTTAGAAAAAACTTTCAGGGGGAGCCACCTCTCCATTTGACCGAGTATTGGAATTTGCTCCAAGAAATCTACGGCTATTGGGTGCCCTCCAAGAGGTCAGAGGAAGGTCCGAAGGATGCAGATGGGGGGTCACACTTGGACCCTGATGCACCAGATGCACCACCAGATGACTTGTCTTCAGACGGTGACCATTTCACTCAAAGAGAGTCGGACATACCGGAAGAGGACGAAGGGCAGAAAGGTCCGGATGGCGGAGTCGAAGACGCAGACGGTGTGGATCTTCCTGATTTAGGAGACTACTCATCGGGTCATTCGTCTGCTGGATGTGAGATGGAGGAGTATTATCCCATAAACCTCTCCAGCTGGGCCAGGGATGTCGACCACAATACCAAAGAAAGGGAGCAAACGGAGCAGGAATGGGTCAGGGACGCCGAAGAGGCCATTTTGAAGGCCAATCAAGAGCAGCTATACGAGCTCGTTGCAAGGCAGATCTCTCAAGGCCACGTTACCACGTAGCCATCTCCTATGTGCGCTTTTCGTTTTATTTTATTTATCTATTTTCATTCCGTTTTCAACGGCGATGGCGGCACAGCTTCCTTTGTGTCATATTTGTTGCTCCCCTTCCCCAGTTACCAATGCGGCACGATTTGTTATTCCCCCCTGATCTACAAAATTTGTCATTCCGACCTCATTTATAAATATTGCCAGCTTTGTTGTTAGGACACTTTGTCATTCCTCTACAAATCCCACCCTTCATTCACGCCTAATTTACAAATATGGTACGGCGTGTTATTTACGCTAAGAGGCTATATTGAGAACGCTATTCCAATCCACCCATTCCCGCCTTCCCTATACCGCACTCACTTTTTCAGATGATGAGGAAATGCCATGACAATTTATTTGCATATCCTCCGGGCTCCTAGATGCCGTACTATCATGTATGGGGCGTTTGAAATAGGGGATATCTCCACAACAATGCGCTCTCTTCACTTCAAACTCTAAAGGGACCTGCAAAGGAAGTGTCCTACGCCTCCCCCACTCTAACACACGTGATGTAACGGTTTCCAGGCCAAACAGTTACAAAGGCTAGTCACATTGCTATATACACTTGAAATATATACTTCTAAGGGATATAAGTACTATCACGTGCAAAGAGATGCAAAACGGGACCAGAGATGCAAAATGCGGTCTAGCAACACAACTACTCAATTTCCGGTGGAACTTTTTAGAGATCTGAATGCCCATATATGTACTAAAGAGTTATGTGCAAAGGAATCAATAAAGAAAACCATGTAAATGTTATGAAATTTGACAATCATTAGGTGAAATC
>Ga0307509_10002794_pt1 | contig 27671 bp, 38 predicted proteins | sample 10_EM_MG_FD_202245 | JGI IMG/M metagenome (GOLD analysis project Ga0307509, IMG submission 202245) | Populus trichocarpa ectomycorrhiza microbial communities from riparian zone in the Pacific Northwest, United States - 10_EM | ecosystem: Host-associated > Plants > Roots > Unclassified | place... | reverse complement strand
TCCCCCCCACCAACCCCAACGAGGATCCCAAGTACCTCATCCCCTACTAGGACACAAAGCTTGGCAAGTCGTTCGGTGATCCGGAGCGCTACGCACGTCTGTTCCCCCACTCCTATGAACCCGACGAGTTCAAGAGAGGGGCTTACGACCTAGCCTCTTTCACCCCCGCCCACCTCCACCCTGATTACACCTCCTCACCCTCGTATGCTCAGGCTGCCTCCGGCTCCGGCTCGGGTGGCAGGACCAAGAAAACATCTAAGCCCTCTTCACCCCCACAAGGTGCGAGCGTGGCTGCCCCCTGGTTAAGAAGGGGCCGCCCGCCCTCCCCGGTGCACAACGATGTTTCTTTCCTCCTCGCCTTTCGCCAGTCCCCTACCCAGAAGTTCCCACGATTGCAGCAACCTTCCCCGACATCGTCGCTCGCGTCCTGCGCGAATCTAACTGCCTTCTCCCTCTTGGCTTCTCCGCGTCGGTTAACATCCGCGGGGCCATTTCGCTCACAGTCACTGACAAGGCTACCCCAGCTGCGTCCTACGCCCCCTACTTTGAATCCCTCACCAGGACACTAAATCAGTCCTTCCCCGTGGGTGAAACCCCTGGGCCCAGTTCATCCTTGCCCCCACAGCTGTACAGCTGGCGATACACGCCCTTCCTCTCCGCTTCCTCCCCCAAGATAAAGAGGAACTCTTCCCATATCTCAGGCAGGCAATCCTCAACCACAAAGCGACCCCGATTCTCTCAGCCTGGTACCTTAACCCGAGCAGAGATTCTAGGGGCACCAAGCAGGCCACTTCGGTGGTTGTCATCGTCAACCCCCTGCACGTTGCGGCCCCTACTTCAGGCGTCGTTATCCTCTCCCAGAAATGCAAGGTCAAACTTCCCTTGTCAGAAAGCTGCTCCTCTCAGTGTAGAAACCGCTGGAGATAGGGACACGCCGATCAGGGATGCCCCGCCACCCACCCGACGTGCCCCATTTTTGCGCTTCATCATACTCGCGCGGCTCACAAATGTCAGAATCCAACCTGCCCCCGGAGCGGGATCAATAAGCCAGTCCCATCCTGTTGTCCGACCTCGCCCCTCCATTGCTGCAACTGCGGTAATGACCACACTGCTACCTTCAAAGAGTGTCCGGCTCAACCTCGACCTGCTGTCCCCTCCCGACCGACCTCCCCAGAACCTCAGGGTCAAGACCCCATGGACCTGGCCGTCGATGGCGACCAAGCACCCTCTACTCCCCCGAGCAGGGCGCGTACCAGTCACATGGATCTTGTAACCCCCAGACAACCCCCTCCGGCAGGCCCTCTACGCCCCGGTTCCACTCAAGGCTTTGGTGGTCCTCTCCCCCTGGAGGAACCTAGCCCGTCCCCAACCCCTTTAGCTCGTCGGGTACGTCCCGGAAATCAGTAACTCGCCCCTAGAATCCAACAGGAGGTAGGCCTCCTCCCCTTCCCTCCTTTCCGTCATCCAACATAACTGCCTTGGGAGCAGGGATGTTTGTCTTTCCTTATTTGAGTCCTACAAGGAGTCTCGCACATACCCCTCAGTGGTCCTCCTTCAGGACCCTCCTGTTAGCCAGGCCCGCCTTCCCTCCTTTAATGGCTTCGTGCCCGTTTTTGCACCTGTCAGGAAGCCCAGGGTGGCATCCTACGTACATCGGTCCTTTCTTGCTCACTTTTCGGTATTGCCAAGATTCACGGACAGGCTGGCGGGGGGGGCTATTATGTCTCTTGACATCTCTTCCCACAAACCCGTGTTTGGCTCTGGCTTTCCCTCCTTCAGGCTCATTAACGCCTACTCAATTAATTCGGCAGACCGAAGGGTCCACTCTGTCCCTCCAGAATCTCTTTTTCCCAACATGGGCGTCCCACTCTTCATGGTGGCAGACCTGAACATCCACAACCCCCTGGCTGACCCGCTCCGTGCGTTCTCTTCCCAGGAAGTCTCCTCCTCCGCCAACTACCTCGAGTTGGCGGCATTGGGCGGTTTCGCCCTTCTGAATTCCCCAGGCGTGTACACTAAGTTCCCCCTCTCAGGGAAGGCACGCCCCTCCGTTGTCGACCTTGCTTTTGCCAACCCCCTGCTCCTTCCCTTCATCAAGAGCTGGGAGACACCCCTCCCCTCGACGGGCTCTGACCACGTCCCCATGACCATTCGGCTAGCTCCTGCGTCCTCAGATCTGGCCCCCCAACGTCTCAGGAGGGACCACACAGACTGGGAGCTGCTCTCCCCAACCATTAATAACTTGATAGTTCCCCCTCCCCCTCCATGCCCCTCTCTAAAGATCCTAGACGACTGGCTCACCGGGACACTGGACCACCTCACAGGGCTTCTTAAAGACCACACCCCAAGCTCGCGCTCTTCCCACCACTCCAAACCTTGGTGGACCCCCCACCTCACCATCGAGTCCTTCGACGCGAATATCATAAGGCTGCAAGGCTGGCCCCCAAACAATGCACCTCGGCGCTGAGAGAAACGGCGAACATCTCAAGGGCGGGATATTTCAAGGCCATCATGGTCGCGAAAAACAAGCACTGGTCTTCCTTCCTACTCTCAGCCACCCACCAGAACCTCTGGACGGCAAAGAGGTTCGCCTCAGGTAGAGCCCCCCCGCGATTTCCCTCCCTCCCCGGGGCTGAAACCCCGCAGCAGATGAATGAGGCCCTACTAGGCCATTTCTTCCCTCCCAAAGCAGCCTTCTTCCCCCCTCACAGGTTGAGGCCACAGTGCTCGGCCCTCCCTCTCACCAAGGAGGAGATCGCCCATGCGCTCTCCAAGTCCTCCTCCTCGTCGGCCCCCGGCCCCGATGGAATCCCCTACCTAATGTGGAAACGGGTAAATGGGATCAACCCGTCGATCCTCCTCGAGATCCTCTCCCCACTAGTTTCCCTAGGATACCACCCGACCTCGCTAAAAGGAGCGAATGGGGTGGTCCTCAATAAACCGAGCAAACCGTCGTATGAGTCACCATCCTCCTTCAGCATCATAGTCCTCCTCAGAATTGTCTCAAAAATCCTGGTAAGCATAATTGCGGCACGCCTCCTCCTCGCAGCCCGCTAAAGGGGCCTGAGTCACCCCAACCAATGCGGCTCCCTCCCTGGGCTGAGCACATACAATGCCTGCCTCATCCTTATGAACGACGTAAAAACCCTGCAGTGGCCGCGCCTGAAGCCGTCCTCCCTTTTTCTAGACATGAAAGCGGGCTTTGACAAAGTCGACAACCCAACCCTTGCTCGCATCCTTAGGGAGGGCGGGATCCCCAGTTACCTAGTCTCCGGGGTCGCTTCCTTCTTAGGAGACCACAGCTGCACGCTGGTCTTCCAAGGCACGCCAGGCACCCCAGCCGCCGTCAACGTTGGGGCCCCGCAAGGCTCCCCCATCTCTCTCCTTCTTTTCCTTATTCATGTTTCTCCCCTTCACTTGAGGATCCCGTGAGGACTGATGCTTTCTTACGTGGACAACTTCGCCCTAACCACGGCCACCCTTTCCTGCCGAGGAAAGATCCGCCGGCTACAAGAGCTTTTCAAGACAATCCAGGCCAAAGCAGCACGACTTGGCATATCCTGCTCCATCCTCAAGACAGAAGTGATACACTGGAGGACACCCAGCCAAAGACACTCGCCAATGTGTCTATCACCTATCCAGTTAGACGGGGAGATCTTCCATCCCCGTGTTTCCCTCCGATGGTTAGGGTACTAGTTCACTCCCACCTGGTCCACATTGACAGACTTCTCACGCCGTCTGGCGCTGGCTCAAGGGGCATCTGCCCTAATCAGACGCCTTAGTCCCCCGGGGCAGGGCTCACCCCCTACCTATGCCACAGACTGGCAACATCACTTGTTGCGCCCATCCTCCTGTACGGGGCGGACCTCTTCACGCGCAACGTGGGCTCCCTCACGAGGCTCAACACCTTCTCCCACAAGGTGCAGAGGTGGGCCACCAACTGCTTCTCGTCAACCCCCATAGGCATCCTGGCCATCGAGTCCTGTCTGCCCCCCATCCCCCTCCTGGTATCACAGAGGCAGAGACTGGCCGCCATTAGGACAGTCTGCTCCCCGCCCAGTGTCAACCCGGCAACAGCTCGCCTCCACTCATCCTTTCCCTCCCTCTCCTCATACCGAGCTCCTGATGGCTCAAGAGCCCGAACTAAGGGCCTCTCGTCGGTCTACCTCGCCCTGAGGTGGAAGACCCCCTGCCCCTCTGCCCCTCTCCAGAACCGCCTCCCAATAGACACAGTGGCCTACAGGACTATCGCCTTCACCGGCGGCCTTTCCAGGACACCTATGATAAATGCACACCTGGTCCCTGCAGCCTTGCCCAACCTCCCCCCGCAATCCCTAATGGAGAGCACGTACTCGCCCCTAAAGAAAGGGGTTAGGGAGGAGCTCATTGAGGATTAGTCCCGACTATTCCCCTCCCCCGCCTACTACCACCACCCCCCAGCCCTGCCCCCTCACCCCTTTATAGGCCTAGGCAAGTGCATAGCAGGATGGATCCACCAAATGAGAGCCAGGAAAGGTTACCTGGCGGCACATCCCTCTTGGAGGGCCCCAGAGGCCGATACCTCGTGCCCCCCGTGGCTTAGAACCACAATCCTTCGAACACGCAATCCTCACATGCCCCTCTAGACAGGGCGCCCGCGCGCGTCTCCTCCTCGGTGTCACAGATGTCGGTCATGAGGCCCCTCTATAGTCCTCTCTCCCCCTACTAAAAAGGCTCGCCACCTATATCTGCGTCACCTCCACAGGTTTCCCTCCAACGATGTTCCCACCCACCACACCCCCATCTTCCCCGCCCTTCACCCTCTCTCCCCCTAACCGCCGCGTCCCGTGTTCCGAATATTTTCCTTGGCTGAGGCTTGATAAGTATGTCGCGAGTTGTCGTTTGCTTTCCTGTAACTTATGTAGGCTTTCCTTTCGTATAAGTTGTATGACTTTTCTTTCCTTGCTGTGAGAGTGGCCTTAGGCCCCGTGGAGGAGAACCTCCCATGAGTGTGGATATTTACCGGTGCCGTGACTTTCCTTTGTTATTTCTTTGGATTTATAGGTTTTGTTTTCTCCATGGCTCGCGCTGCATGAGGCCTTTTGTACCTAAAACAATGAACGAAAGATTACAAAAAACAAAGAAAACAAAGAACCAAGAGAGAGGACACGAACCATCTCTCCTCCACCTCCGGCGATTGAAATCTCAACACCACGGGAAATCATGGTCACTTTCCCCCACGCACCTCGCCTCTCCCACAATCGCTACTGCCTAGGAGTTGACGTCAAGCCATCTACCCTCCTCCTCGGGGGCCCTCTGGCCTCCCCTTCTTGCGGTTCTCGTTCCAGCTCATCGTTGACTGGCTCATGAAGTCCGGTTCTCCCCCTTACCCGGCAATTGCTTTGCACCTTGCTTAGCATTTTGCACGGTCGGAAAGCTTCTCGCTTCGTTCACGGTCTGCGTTACCGTGTCAGACTCTGGGTCAAAGTAAGCCCCGGCTTGCTGGACTTGTACCTCAGGTGGGGAAAGCCTCGGTTACTAACATCACGGTGTGGTCCCTGCCTCCTCGTCGTCCCAAAACCCCTTACTATGGCCCCTTCGCCGGTTTTGGCTACCCTGCTCGCGATCCTTCCTCCACCCCCCTCCCGGTTCCATCCGCTGGCACCGTACTGCCCCCTTAGCTGGCGCCTTACTGGTTACCTCCCCGCCGGCTGGCACCCTACTGCTACTCACCAGCTGGCACCCTAGTGCCCTGTGGCTCCGCTCACCTCTCTATCTAGTCTGATTGACGCCCTCCTCCTCGGTTACGCCCAGGCGTTGTATTGCACTGCCTCCGTCGCTGCCGCTAAAGCCTTGGTCGAACAATGTAATTACCGGCGCAACGGTTTTTTACGGTTACGCTGTCGGCCCACATTCCATAGGCACTCCTTTTACACGCCATCACCATCCTCCCCCTCAGGCCCGCATTTCGAGGGCTTAGCAAAACCTTCTTTTGTTCAGAGTAGCCTCCGGAAGGGTTTGGGTCTCTCTACCTGTGCGTTTCTATGGAGTGTTTCCTTACGTCCCTGGGGTATCAGTATCTTAGGTGCTAGGTGAGGGGGGCTTTTCCTATACTACCAGGGTGTTTGATTTTTCCCTTGAAGAGGTGAAGCCGGCGGTTGTTGTGACTTATAGTTTGTTTCTCTTCATAGCTCGCACTGCATATGGCTTTTTGCACCTAAAACAAATAATGCATCATATCAAAAAAAGAAGAAAATGAAAAAAAATGAAAAAACAACCAAGAGATAGGACCACGAACCATCTCTCCTCCATCTCCCGTGATTGAAATCTCAACACCACGGGAAATCATTGTCACTTCCCTCCACCCACCTCTCTTCTCCTACGATAGCTACTGCCTAGGAGTTGACGTTAAGCCATCTTCTCTGCTCTGCTGGGGCCTTCAGGCCTCCCCTCCTTCGGGTTCTTGTTCCGGTTCGTCGTTGACACGCTCATGATGTTCGGTTCTACCCCATACCCCGCACTTGCTTTGTACTTCGCTTAGCATTTTGCATGGTCGGAAAGCTTCTCGGTTCATTCACGGTCGGCGTTACGGTGTCAGACTCTCTATCAAAGTAGGCCTCGGCTTACTAGCCTTGTAACTCTAGTGGGCAAAGCTTCAGTTTGTAACATCACAGTCTCGTAACTGTCTTGTCGTCGTCCCAAAAGCCCTTGCTATGCCCCGTTTGTTGGCTGTGGCTAGCCTGTTCGTGATCCTTCCTCCTCCCCTCTCCCGGTTCTGTCGGCTGGTGCCGTACTGCCCCTTTAGCTCGCCGCTTACTGTTAAAACTCCCCCCCGGCTGGCACCCCACTGCTCCCCTCTGGCTGGCACTCTACTGCTACTCACCGACTGGCACCCTACTGCTCCTCCTCCGATCGGTTGACCCGTCCTTGGTTATGCCTAGTCATGGTATTGCACTGCGTCCATGGCTATTGTCCAACACCTTGGACTGTTGTAATGACCTGAACGACCACGCGAGTGGTTATACTGGGCCTATGGTTTCCGTGTTTTCCCGTGTCAACGATCAGCTATCCACCCCTCTCAGGCCCGGATTTCGGGTCTTCGAACAGGTAGCTTCTTTTGTTTTGAGGAGCCTGCGGAAGTGTTTGGGTCTTTCTACCTGTATGTTTCTATGAATTGATTCCTTACATGTCCTAGATGTTATTGTCTTGGGCACTAGGCGAGGGGGACTCTTCCTCTGGATTTGGAGGGTTTGATTTTTCCCATGAAAAGATGAAGTAGGCGGTGGTTTTGCTCTGATTGGTTTTTTTCTCTTCATAGCTCGCGCTGCATAGGGCTTTTCGTACCTACAAACAAATAACGCATAATTACAAGAAGAAAAAAATAAAAGAATCAACCAAGAGATAGGAGCGCGAATCATCTCTCCTACATCTCCGGCGATTGAAATCTCAACACCACTGGAAATTATCGTCACTTTCCCCTACCCATCTCTCCTCTCCCACGATGGCTACTGCTTAGGTGTTGACTTTAAGCCACCTTCCCTCCACCTCTGGGGCCTGTCGGCCTCCCCTCCTTGGTGTTCTCGTTCTTGTTCGTCGTTGACGTGCTCATGATGTCCAGTTCTTCCCCCTACCCCGCACTTGTTTTCGCACCTCACTTAGTATTTTGCACAGTCGGAAAGCTTCTCACTTAGCATTTTGCACAGTCGGAAAGCTTCTCACTTCGTTCATGGTCGAGCGTTACGGTGTCCGGACTCTCAGTTGAAGTAGGGCTCAGCTTGCTGGGCTTGTACCTCTCAGGGGGAATGCCTCTGTTAGTAACATCTCGGTCTCGCTCTGGTTTGTCCTCGTCCCAAGAACCCTTGCTATGGCCAGTTTGTCAGTTGTAGCTAGCCCGTTCGCAATCCTTCCTCCACCCCCCTCCCGGTTCTGTTCGCTTGTACCGTACTACTACCCTCCTCTCCTTGGCTGGCACCCTACTGCTCCCTCTCGGCTGGCCCCCTACTGCTGCTCACTGGCTGGCATTCCCTCTGCCCGGTGGCTCCACTCGCCCTTCTATCCTCCCTGATCATCGCACTCCTCCTCAGTTACGCCCAGTCGTGGTATTGCCCTGCCTCTGTGGCTGCCGCCAACACCTTGGATCAACCGATGTAATTACTGGCGCGACCTTTGTATTCGCTTCTGTGTCAGCCCACAAGTTCAGTGGTTTTCTCATATGCGGGGTCACACTATCCCCTTCCGCGAGCCCTGAAAGACTCTTACTGAAGCCATCTTTTCTTTTGTTTTAGGGGAGCCTGCAGACAGGTTTGGGTCTCTCTCCTCTACGTCTCTATCAATTGTCTCCTTACATGTATGGGGTATTTTATCTTAGGTGTTAGGCGAGGGGGGTTTTTCCTATGGATTCGGGGTGTTTGATTTTTCCCATGAAGAGGTGAAGCGGGCCGTGGTTTTGTATTTATAGGTTTTGTTTGCTTCATAGCTCACGCTGCATGAGGCTTTTTGTACCTAGAAACAATGAACTCATGATCAAAAAAAATCAAAAAAAATCAACCCAAAGATAGGAGCTTCACACAACCATCCAAGTAATACAACACTTGGATACTAGAGCACGGGCCAAGCCCTTTGACAGTGACCTTCCCATGGTGCAGGATATACAATCCTATTACTCTACTTCTTACACAAACCTATAATGCTTGAACGCAAGCACTTAGTCCTATAACAATGGGACTTTGTACCTCCTGGTCTTATAACGATAGGATCTTCCTCGGACGAGACTATGATAATAGTTAACAATAACGATACGCACTACGATTTGTCGTTCCCGTTTAACGAAACACCTACAGGAATGTCTTTGTTACACCTATTCATCTCATGTATGGGATGAGGAATAAAGTTTTTAGTGATGTAGTTGAGATGTGTTTTCATTAGTGTATTAAGCAGCCAATATTTGCACAAATAAAGTGGAAAACTGTGGCAAATTTGGTAAAGAATACGGGAACCCAAGTGTACTTTTATTAATTCCATATTGTGTGTACTGGAATGGGACTACAGGTTGTAAGAGGTGAAGATTAAGTGTGGCAAGAGAGGTCTTAGCTCTTGGATGCAACATAAAATACTGACTAATCATAATATGAGCCTGTACGAATAGAAAACCCACTCTCGGGCCACAACAACAAATCATTTATTTTGGCTTAGCCACCTAGCTAGCCACTTAGAGTATATATTCAGTAGTTCAGAAAATATTATTTGCTATCTAATGACCTCTGTAGAACATTTTATGTGAAAAAATGTGTAAATCTGGGAATTATACTTTTTTCCATGTAAAATAAGCTTGCCTTTCTGGGATTTTATAGCATGAAATATTATATTGTAAAGTGAACTCCTTGTTACACTATTTTAGTTTGAAGTTGGTTGCATTTATTGACAACTATCCTATTTCCAATCCTAGTGTTACATGCTACCAATACCCATTGCTTATATAATACAAGTGATATTCCATCATAGGTGTATTGCAAGGAAAATACAATAGGAAATGTAATTAAAATTACAGTTTGCCTTTAAGTATTGATTCAATCATCAATTAAGAATAGTATAATATAGAATTCTGTTTCTTTGTCTATTAAATTTGATAATAATATACAACTATAAAACAAGCTCAATTAGTAAGACAGGCAGAAGCAAGCAATTGGGTAATGTCAATATATCCAATCCATTTATAACTAATACATCTTGTGACGAAGTGCAAGTGAAGGGTACTGAGAAGGTCCTGGGAACAGAGAAGGAGCTATTTACTAAGTTTCCACAGAGAAGGGGTTGTCCACCTGGATCTAAAAATAAAAAAGCACTTAAAATACTTTTATAGAATAAAGGTATTAGTATTGTACTAAATTTTACATGTGTTTAATTAATATTTGAATTTTTCTTGAATGGGTAGTTGTGGTTTAAAGTTTGTCAGTTCATAAAACTGATGTTTTCTCCAAACTGTTTTGGTGGGTCATCTTGGTTGCCATGCACTTTCCCAGCTTGAACCATATTGCCCCATGCTGGAATTTCTATTGGTACAGGATCATATTATCCCTCCACTCGTAACAACAGGTTTCCATTGGTCTATAAGCTCTCCACAAACCCTCTACCCCAATAGCACCACAACAACGAACCTAAAACATCTAGTAAGTATATTTTGGTGTTCTATCATGTAAAAACTTTATCTGGTGTAATAGGAATAAAATATCTCTTTTATTTGATTAATAGTCTAGTATCTGTATGGGGTCACCTTCTCTCTAGTAAAGTTCCATTAAGACGTAAACCCACATAGATCCTACAAAAGTTGATATTATTCTATGAATTTTACCTTCAAGACTCTTTGCTATACAATTAGCATCTCTCCATCATTGTAATATTTATCCACCACCTCATGTGTCCGTTTTAAGCAATTAAAAGTCTGCAATTTATTCATCTTTTTGTTCTTTCTCTTGAGTTCTATTTGGATCCCAACAAGTTTTTGGTGGAGTAGTATACTAAAATACTAGCAAATCTTAACCTGTGCATCATAGCCCCCCATGATGTCAATACTAACCTTAATCTAACTATATAGAAAAACATCTGATATAGAAAGAAATCTCTACAGATTATAATAGGACTCTGACATTTTAGTTAGCTAATTTCAGTCACCTAATTTCAGTCACTGTGTGGGGTTTTTACATATCAACAGAAGGAATAATGTCCTATCTAACCAAAACCCAATACTACAATAGTGTATTGAAAAACAAACATCAGATAAATTGGGATTCCTTTCTATCAGTACTTAAGATTATTATATATATTTTTTCTAAGCTTTATTTATTTATTTTTGTTGCATATTAGACAAGAATAAGAGATCTGATCTGTCATTGCGATCACCTGAATAGTGCTACAAGCAAAGGGATAAGTTCAGGCAATCACAAATAGTAATATGTAAGGAAGAAGCCTGTTACTATACACTTGTACAAAGCAAATATGTTAAATAAAGTCAAAATATTTAGAATTATGAAAAACCCATCAGAAGGCAAGGTACCAAAATCTTATAACATTGTATTAAATAAATATACTCTTATCTCTTATTAAGACTTGTACTATACCTCGTACACAGCTTCACAATCTATCACCAAAACTGCGAGGCTTGGCAGTTTTATTGCACAGCCACTGTTGCATTTCACTGTGCCACATGGTTTACATTCTTCCGTTCTTAAACCCATCAACAGGTATTTTTTGTGAGAAATTCTACATCCCGAGAAACAGATATGAGCATATCACAATTACAGTCTCCACCGTACTCACGACGAAACTGGGCCTCTGACGAACAGTGATTACAGCGATTTGCTAATGTTTTGTCCAAAGGGATGGAAAGTTTCAGATTTTTTTGTTGAATATTAGTGGAATACGCTATCATGTACCACACAAACTGTAGTTAGAGCATATGTGTTGGGAAAGTTGGGGCGAGAGAGAAGAGCATATTGAGGTCATAAGTGGGGTCCGGAGAGAGCAGGGGAGTAATAGAGGACAACGTTGGATAATCAAGATAATAGGGAGATTTTGCAAAGAGAATAAGAGCGCCAAGACCGCCGTTTTCTGTTGTCGCTGTGACAACGCGCCACATGTTGATGTGTTGATAACAAAAATTCTGTTATCTGGGATTGGTATCCAAGTTAACTTATCCCAGATAACGGTGGGTTTAAAATAAAAATAACACTAGCAACTCCTGCGTGTATCTCAGCACAACTTAAGTAATTGTTGTACCTAAGAAAGATTTTTCTCAAGACAGACTGCGGCTAAGGTGAGATTTCAATTACTCACGCTGCTCACACTGCTTTCATCTACCACAACCTAAACTCTTGATCAGCTATTCCCTAACACCGTGATGGCTGAAGCAAGGATAGTAAGCGAGGCAGCTGTTGCAGCAGCTACTTTCTGCTCAGAGCTTGTTTGAGGCATGGCGGTGATATTGTGATATGGTGATAGGAGGTACAGAGATGTGAAGATGTTACGGCTCGCCAAGCAGCTATCTATTTTTTATTCATCAATCTTCTTCGATTAGCAAAACCTCCTTCCGTCGTTCGGAATTAGAGAACTACCAGCCCCAGCCCCGGCGCCAAGGCTTGGTTGTTATTGTTATCTTATACCGGGTGCAAAATCTCCCTAATTGTTTTCTCGTACAAGCAACACAACAATGCCTCAAGAATTTAAATATGTAGGTTATGTGTGAGAGCTTGGCCAACATTATTGGGTAAAATAGTAGGTGATGGTGATGGCAGGCTCCCGGTAGGACTGACAAATAGCGGGTGATTTGAGGTCAGTTGCAGTTCTGAAGACTTATTCAGATTCTCTAACCACTGTGAAAAAGCCTCCTCATCATCCCCCAAAGGATCAAAAGACTCTGGTACCTCTGTTTCAATTCCAATTTCATCCTCATAATCAATATTTTCCTCTTCCCATCCACCTTCAAACATGTTTCCTGTCGACCTCTGTCACCAGAAATTACAAGTGGAAAGGTAAATTCTATGAAAAATCTGGCATACACTCTCTCCCCCCAAATGCCCCAATACATCCAGTCTTAATATAGTGCACACTAGTTTACCCCACTTGCATTCAACAAAAAAAATATCTCCCTCCTCCGCCTTGGACAAACCCTTTGCAAATCGCTGTAATTACCAGTACCTTTTCGTAACCCTGACCTCGATGATTCACTTTTCGTCCAGCAAATACCCTTGTTAGTCGCCAGTCCAGTCCCGCCGTGGGTACAGTTAAGACTGTATTGTACCCCCCTCCTCTCCTTCTCCTCTACCTCCCTCCCCCTCACCTTCCAATGCCGATGATAGAGTTTGCCCCCAGTCTCTCCCTTGCCCACTAACCCCCACCCAAGCCGCCAACCCTTCCCACCTCCTCTAATCACGATAGGCGTTTATCATGGCGCTCCCCCCCTCCCCTTCTCTCTTTCTTTCTTTCTCTCTCTCCCTCCTTCTTTCCCCCCTTTCATTTACCCTCTCGCCGCCAGCTACTTGCGCGCAAATCAACTAATGCTGCTAATTAACGGAAAAAAAGCACGCCGAAATCCGAGGCCCGTTATTTGAACCATGACCTAGTTTGCGCTCAAGCCCAGGCTTTCGTTAACCATCAAATCACAATCAATGATAAAGTTAGTACCAGCACCCGACGTAACCCCTTACGAACCAACTACATCACGCATTAACAAAACAATACTTGTACTATACAATCCAAACCGAGCCAAAAACAAACGCCACCATCTGCACCCGTTATTCCAGTCTAGAACAGAGCTTTATATAATCCCTTTATGCCCCATTACAACTCCTCAATTCCTCTCACCCCCTATCCTGCGAGCCCAATGGGTGAATTAATGAGTGCAGAAGTCGACACCCTCACCCAACCACGTCTATCCCACGGCCCGATACGATTAATACCTACAGGCATAGTGCCACCTAACCACGATCACCCCTCGGCGCCTTCATAAATACTCACTCGCAACCCCTCGTTTCCCTCCATCCCCCCCCGCAAACAAAAATACCGGTACATAAAAGATAAAACAAAATACCCGGTTCATGCACCACTACCACCCCCACCCCAACCATTCAACCAACCACCACACTTCCGTAACGAAATATTTACCCTAGTCCGCCCATCCATCCAAACATGAGCCGCCCACACGACTGAGCGCAGCACCCCGATCCCAACCCCTCATCCCCCCATCTACCGGTACGTATCTTTACAGCACGGTACTTGTGTCCCATACCGCTCCATCACACCCCGCACTCATCCCATCCCAGTCCATCCCAGCCCATCCATCCATCCATCCCATCCCCCAATTTCACCAACTCATTCACCCACTCATTTATTCATCCATTCATTCATTCATTCACCCCCGTTCCCAAGCGGGGGAAAATAGCCCACTTATACATACATACAATGTAAGGCAACGCAACGCAAAGCGGGGGTAAATTATGGCGGAGGGGGGGGCATGATATTATTTGCGCGATTTTGTCTTGACATCGGTACCTGAAGACGGACGTAGGGTTAGATACCGTATCGCGAGTATAGGAGATGAATCGAGAGGAAATAAAGGGGAACGCACGGAATCTAGCGATCTGTGGGGTTTATATCGTTGCCTTCATATAACCTATCGGGTCGGTTCGGCTTGGTTTGGTCTGGTTTGGTCTGGTTTGCGGAAGTGGGTGTTCATCGAACGATTTGGGCAGTCTCGGGGGGATGTATATATATATTTTTTCCGTCTAGTGGGCCGTTGGAAGGGGTGGGGCGGCGGTCCCTCGAGTTTGGCTTACGGTGCTTTACCACACACGCCCGCACAGAACGCTGCACCCACGATGCAGCAATATATCAACTACCTAAAGAGCCCAAAAGGATAAGAAAGGAAAACAAAGTCAGATGACAACTACTATATTACTCGAGCGCAATAACAATAATGCGGCAGCACCCAAACCGCCTTCCAAAAATGATCCGATCCAATACCGATTCATTGTAATAGCGTTCGATAGATTTATGCACCCAGGTATGATACTTTACTTATTTGTTTATCCCTTGGGCTATCTGAAACAGTCAAATTCGTAGGCAACACGCTAAGGCCAGATTCAGCCCCAGCATGCCAGACTTGGTCAGAAGATACGATTTTCAGCCCCTTCGCAACCCAAATGACTCAGCGCTATTGCCAAGTTAAATATTCTGAGCAAATCACAACTCTTAGTGTGCCTGGCTACGAATTTGACTGTCTCAGATACCCCAAGGGATAACCCTTTTGCGTATTCCTCTCCCAAGACGGCACAAGTAACCTAAGGGTTAAAAAAAAAAGCCAGAACCAACCCGAGATCCAACAATCCGATGGAATGAAACAAATGAGCCACTGACCCTCACTTCACCTCCCTCAAACGCCCAGTACCAGTATGATACGATAGAAAAAATGGCATATATAAACATGATGGGTAGACGATGTATGATATCAAGAAAAAAATATCTCATATGAAGGTAGCGGAATGGTGAAAAAAGTTAAACCCACTTTCTTTAAGTTGATGAGAAATTTCAATTTGTTTCCCACCCCCTTACCCCCGTTCCCGAAAGATGCCAAAGTGAATTTGTATAGGGGAAAAAAACAAGAAAAAGTATAGTTTATCCACAAGTGCCCTGAACCGAACCCATACCATAAAATATTACCAACTCCGATTCCAGCCCAAGATTGGTTTGGTCCACCGCCACTAGCTACCGCTATAAGCAAACCCCTATTAATCCGGGCGCACAAGGAATAAGTAAAAGCAGAGTCGGAAGGAGAAAGAAGCTAATGCTAAAAATAATAAAAAAGCCACCTTTCGGAAACAAAACTACCACGTCATTATCGTAACAAGCAATCGAACCCACCAGCCAGATGATCCTCGACGGCCGTGTAAAAAAGATAGGAACCCGGCCACGAGATTGTAAATAAAAAAGGAGCCAAAGGGAACATGAGAACGAAAATGCAAAAATGTGAACAGAGAACTGAAGAAAAAAAACTGAATGTGAAAAAAAATAGGAATCAGTCTAAAAAGGAAGAAAAATACATAAAATCACCCAAACAGAAAAGAAAAGAATGATCGTAAATAAAGTAAAAGTAAAAGGAAGGGTACCAAGTGAAAACCGAGAAAATAGCACTACCAGTAAAGAAGAAACCCCAACCCTATGACCCATTTTCCTTTTCCATCGTAAAACAAATGAATACTGAACACTACTCGAACCCAGTCAGACTGATGAGAACAGGGAAAACGACATCCCTTGGGAGGAATTAAAGAAAGAAGTAAACGCAACCCATCTTCCCTTTTAACATATAGTTCAAGAAAAAAACAAAAGGAAAACAAAGTACAGGTATGTCCGGCAGATATAAAAACAAGAAGAATACTGAAGTTAGCAAAAAGCCGGGACAAACAGCGAACAACAAAAGGCAAAAAAAAGCATGCATCCATTGTTTCTAGCGGTTGACGATCAGAAAGACCAACTTTTATATAGTGAAGTTCGCCAGGAAGAAATATTTTTGAAGCAATCACCAAACCATGCAAACTCAACGAAAAGAAAAAAGCAAAGGAAAAAGGACTCAGGCGGTGACGGGTTGGCAAAAGTTCGCCATCATGTACCCATCAGGTCTTTGGCAAACAGAACAGCCACAGGGATGTCCGCCAGGCCAGGCACGGTGAGAGTGGTGATAATTTGTTAATGCCGGAAGCTGATATGTGGATGATCGGGTATGAGGCGCAAAAGCGCCAGGCCACCCATAAGCATATCCCTCAGGAGTTGTAGGGCCAGTCTCCGGGGCTGATGGAGGAGAATATTCTCCGGGGTTCATGTACCAGTACGAACCCTCAGGCTGAGATTGCTGAGGACGAGGTAGGTGCAAAGCCGGATCATTCAGCACACTCAAGGGGTGGTATGCCTGTGAAGGCGGATACAAGGGTGAAAATGCCGTCGACTCGGTGCGATGGTGATGAATATTAGTGTTGATGGGTGCAAGCGCCGGGATAGCCGCCTTTGTCCCATTCTTTCTAACCCACGTTTCCCACATTGTCGTGTACTGACTGAACCCTTTCGTTCCTTCGGGATCGACATGCAAATCCCACCCAATCTCCTTCAGCCAATCTTTCTCCAAAGTATTGAGCTCGTTCACAGGAAGGCCTGTGACTTCAGACCAAGACTTGTTCTGGAAGGTGTTATCATCGAGAAACTTGCTTGCGAGAAGAAGAGCGATAGTAATCATCCGATACACGTGGTCATGCCGCGACGCGGTAGGGAGGGGCTTGGTCATCCGTCTCTGCAGATACACTAGACCAAGCAAAATAGTGGAACTTGGCAATCTTGTTGAAGATAAAATTTGCAGAACAAATTTACGGAATTGCTGAGGCAGCGCACGGTCGGAAACTGAACGTTGATAAACACTAGAGGTAATATTAGTCAAAGAGCAAAATAGAACAAAGGATAATCCTCAAATACTAACAGTTGTTGAGCCATAACCCCAACAAATTCCGTCATCTCCTCCATGTCATAATCTAAGTGCGCAGATACCCCACCAACTGGTTTCTCCTCCGGCTGATGAACAGGTTGCTCCTGCTTTCTCGGCTCCTGTCTGTGGCGATAGGACTCCTCAAGAGGCGGCAATTCCAATCGCCGGCCCGATGGCACAGGCATTGGCAGTGACAATGTCGGCACAGGAAAGTACCGACCAGCAGGGTGGGTCAAACCAGGTGGTGGTAGACCGGAATAATTGCCCTGTTGTTGTGAAACAGGGTAGGATTGTCCAGGAGCATGTGAATACGAAGGCATCTGCTTCCGACCATATGTTTCCATGGGACTAGGGTCATAGATGGCACCTTTCTCAGACATCGCCAGTCCTTGCGAGCCCATTGCGAACTGGTGAGAGTTAAGCTGGATGCCTCCATTACAGCCGCCATAGGGCGGAATATAATCGGGGGGAGTGAGCGGGAGGCGAGATTGAGGAGTAAACATGCAGGGCATGGTAATATTCGAAGTCTTGGGGTGGCGGAAAGGAGCCGCGCGGTCGAGAGTACGCCGACTTTCAAGAATCAACATAATCTCGTTAGCCATCTCCCGCTCGAAATTGGCGGGGCGAATCATCTAGCTAGATAACTCCAGGACAGCCTTCTGTCCTCAACTACTCACCAGTCTTTTCCACCTTCCTAAGAATGTGTAAACTACGACGGATCGTAGGTACACGGAACTAAGTTTGCGGTGTAAAACCTAAACTCGATTGCCCATTCAAGAATGCGGCTACTGAACACCAAGGGACAGGGATGACAGTGCTTTCAAGTCGAAAAAAGTCCCTTGTTTATCGTGAGAGGAGCAGCAGGACTCAGATAACTGCAGACGAATATCGAAATGCTAAATCTTCCAGCTGACGTTTTTTGAATGTAAAAATAAAAAAGCTTTCGAGATGAGGAAGTTAGAATTCAAAAAAAGAAAGAGAAAGAGAAGAGGAAAAGGCAGAGTGGATGTGCGAGCGCCGGAGAGCGAAGACGAAATGCTAAGTTAATAGGTCCGCGATTCGCTTATGTTCTGAGGAAAAATCTATCGACAAGATGGAGCAGAGGCGGGATGTTCGTGGCGCTGATTATCAAAACCAAAGAAAAGTCGTGACGGAGAGTGAAGAAAAGCCGATGGTAGCCAGCAACGTGAATGTGACGACGCCCCGGAGAAAGACGGTAAAGGAGAAGCGTAAATATGTCCGAGGGGATAGTTGATTACCGTAGTCGAGAGAGAGAGAGAGAGAGAGAGAAACCTTTGATCGTGGCTGTTGTTGCTGTTTACTTTTCTGCCGCCCAGAATCTCTTTCAATACTCCAACCGACCGTCAAGTAGGAAGGAGAAGAGGTTGTGAGAGGTTGGGGGTTGTGGAACGGTTTTTATTATTCGAGGAAGGGTTGACAGACAAGCGGATCCTGGCAGGGGCAATGATTCGACGCCGCAAGTTGTAAGATTTTCCCCCTACTCACAACAACCCAAATCAAGTAGACTTATTCAATGAAGAATACCGTCTGATAACTATTCTTTCTTTTACCTAAAGGGAAACAGGCTGAGAAGAGGGAAAAACAAAGAAAAGGAAAATCCTTTACTTTTTGTTTTTCTTCCTTTTTTGATTCGGAGAGAGAAGGAGAAAGGTTGAGAGGAAAGGGAGGGAGAGAGTGAGAAGCGAGAGAGGGGAAGGGGCTCAGAATGAGAAAAGAATGAAGCCGAAATTGGAACAGGGGCCCGGCACAAACAAGAGAGTGGCAGCGAGGGAGAGAGAGAGAGAAAGAGGAGGGAGGAGGGAGGAGGGAGGAGGGAGAAGGGAGAAGGGAGGAGAGACAGCCAGGCAGGCAGGGAGGGAGGGAGGGAGGAAGAAGGGGAAAGCGAGAAGCGTTGCGTTGCGTTGCGTTGCAGTGCAACTTGCAAGGGCCAGTTGTGGGCGTGAGGCAACAAGAGAGAGGAAGGAAGAGCGCGCGATGGGGGGACGGAGGAGCAGCGCCGACCGGAGATGTCAAGATTTTTATTTTTATTTTTTTTCCCTCCTCTGAGGAAGGGAGAAAAAGAAATTGATGACTTGACTTTCTGACCGTTTGACCGTGGTGCATCGCACACAAACGTCCGGTCTACCCAAAAAGAGACTCGAATTGCAAGTCCCTCTCAACAGTGATTTAGTGCAACCTAGCCTCTCCGTTCGACTTGATACGGCTTGTGACCATAGGTAAAATAATTTCTACTCCATCCTTTCCATTTCCCTATTATCCGGGACTAGACAAGAGGGAAGAAGAGGAAAATTTAAAAAAAAAAAACTATCCTGCTTGGTGAGGAAGGTGTACCAGTGCTATCGTACGGGCAGCATTATGGCGGTCTATTATGGCGGTGGCCTCCCTCCTCTCCCTCGGTACAGTAATCCGTGATGCCCACAGCACGGTGCGGTACCCATCCTCCATCCCCCCCAGTTGAGTTGCCCATTCACCAGCACCACCACCTCCTCCTCCTCCTACCTCGCCTTCCATTGTGTATACTACCGTAGTACCGTACTCGAGTACATGCTTGTGCTTAACCATCTGTCCACCGACCCGCTAACACTAACACTGACCGCTGCTCCTGCTTGCTACTGCCATTCCCAGGCAAAAGTCAGCCAGTCACTTTTTATTTTTTTCCTCCGCTCTCTCTCCACCCTTCCCAGTTTATTGGCTCTTCCCACCCTTCCCTACCACACTCATGCCCTCATTCACTCAATCATCCATCCCTCCTCCATACAACCCCACTCCTCCGCTCCTAACCATGCTGGTGCTTCCTGCTGCGGGTCCTTCACTGCTTTTCGCGCTTCCCAGTCCAAGCTCGCTGATGGGCACCACCTGGGAAGAGGGGGGTGACACTGCCACACGACAACCACTCAAATTTATTCCCCGCCCTCCCCAACCCCCTCTCTCCCTGCTCGCCATCCAAACCAACTCTTTCCTCTTCAGGAACAATATATTCCGCGATGATGTCTTGGCTAACCCAGTCTGCAGCTTCCGCCCCCTTTCTGTCAATTGTTTCTGCCCATCCACGCACACCTGCCACTCATGCTTCTTGTTCCTCTGCATGACAAGGATTTTCCCGCCCGACTTGGTGAGTGAAAGAAAAGAAGGAAAAACGAACGAACCAAAAAGAAGAGAGAAAGAGAGAAAGAGAGAAAGAAAAAGAAAAAGGAAAAGGAAAGAAAAAGAGAAGAAAAAAAGCGAGTGAAAGCATGGTTCAATCCGAGCCCATGACCCATTCAGCCAGTCAAACCCATTCTCCATCCTTCCCCTCTCTTCCAATGACTGGAGTCTTCCTCGCCACCCACAACCCGTCGGACACTACGGGGGCAGTGGATGAACCTGTACGAGTATCGAGGAAATTTTTTTTTATCTGTCCTCGCAGAGGCCCTGTATGTAATGCCAATCCTATCGGACTCAAGCTCAAACGGCTGTTCGGCAATTGCATTGGCTAGTTCCTTCTCCCTTTCATGCTCTCAATTCTTCCTCCCCCCCTTCTTTCCCGTTCCTTCTCGTTTATTTCCTCCTCCATCCTCGCACTTCCTTTATTGGTAAACCTCTAACCAGGTCTAAACGCTTCTGCCTAGCACTCACGTTTTCACCCTCATCCACAATCTCTCATCTTCAACATTTATGACAGCGCTTCGCTTTAACTCCATGTTCTTCAGCTTAACGACTTGTGTTTTTGTTTTTTTCTTCTAGCAGCGCTAATCAACAAACGAGGACATGGTTGCCGACAAAACCGATACAAGTATTATTGCACCGACACCGGTATTCTGATCGCGCAGTCTCTGATCATCCACCCATCGTCAGCGAAAATCCCGAACATGGGAGGAATCAAAATTTAGCCCTCGCTTTAATCACCTTCCCCACATCCCCCAATGCGCTTATATCTTCGCTCCCCTTCGGTCTTTGCAGCTTAATATTTCCCCAAGATATTCAGAGTACGTTAATGAACCAAGCACGGCAAACATCGAGCTGGTCACCCTCCCTGACTGGATGACGCTTTGAATAAGAAATTATGACACCTCCCGGCGAAGAGAGGAAAGGAGAACGTGTGCTGACCGTGGCAAAACGAGCGGCCGAACGAACGACTGCTTGCACTCGCTCCGTCTGTCCCAAAGTGACCGAGATTCGATCTGAAAAGAGACACATGCAACTTCTATTTTTTATTTATTTCTTATTTCTTATTTTTTTATTTTTTGTTGCTTCCCTAAGGATCCAGCCGCCTGGCTTCTGAATCAATAATGCAGGTGAGGGAAACCAGACATTGGCCACTCGAGGGAAGCACACCCTCCCAGGCGACCCATCATTTCTGTCGTCTCTTGCTTCCGTCATCTGGCTTGCTCCAAAGTAAGAAACCAGAAACTGTGGGGCCCCCCAGACCTGCCCCCCCTCTCTCTCCTTCGGAAACCAAGTGTGCATCTGCCCAAGCCGGGCTCATCCCCAATAACCAGCTGGCTTGCTATCACACCGCTTAAGATTAAAGCCAAAGCAACATCCTGCATAAGGGCTTTATCCCTTAGAGGGGTGAGACAAAGGAATTCAGTGCTCCCGCAAATTGCGCAAGAGTGGGGTCCAAAACATAGGATTAATAAGCAGTTTTCAGCCTCCTCATAACAGAAATCAATGTAAAAAGCGGCTTAAGCTATATCATTTGGAGGTGTTTAGTAATCCCAACCCCTGCTCATATTCCCTGCTCTGGCGCAATTTCGCGGGAGCACTGAATTCCTTTGTCTCACCCCTCGAAGGGATACTTCTTTGATTCTTTTCTCAAATTCCTTTCAGCCATGACCTACCGACAAGGTGAAAGTCTCTATCTTGACCTTTTTGACGAGCACGGTCGGTGCAGTGCCGGGCGACTGGAATCGACCCTCACCACGACCAGCCGACCCCAACAACAGGAACAAGGTTTTCGGAGAGAACTCTGGATAGAACTACTCAAAATTGGCTCCACTTTAATTGATAAAGTGAGTCTCCCCGAAAAAAAGTGAACCCACAAATTATGCCAAGGTGCTACTTTGGTATGTATGCAGTAAAAATAAAAATAAAAAAAGTCAACAAGGGCAGGCAGGCAGACCAAAGGCCACCCGTTAAAACTGCCCGAGTGCGGCAGAACAAAGAACGAGCATGGTGCGTATCTCTCAGAGTCATTCATCACGTGCTATTCAAAGGTTATCATCGTTGGATCTGGTATCCTGTCTTTGAAAGAGTGAGACAGGCGGGGGAGGAGGGGGGATATCCATACTTGTTCATAAGGTCTATTGTACCGGTACTGTACTCGTACTCTGGTAGGCATGAAAAAATCAGGAAAAAAGAAGATCAACAAGATCCTATGGGGCAGTGAGCCGACAGTCAGCATAAATAGAAAATAATGAGCTTTAGCAGACACAAACAACGTAGGGTGGATGCATTACACTTTTGTCTTGTCAACAAGATATCCCAACCGAATAACTAAAAATTACCCCAGTACAAACTGACCTTAGACAGACTGCTAAAAAGCGCCGAGAAGTCAGAATCCCCAAGAGTGATGTTCCAGAGAAAATTGGACACCGATGCAGCTAGCCTGGATTTTTGATTTCTACAATTCTGTATTCCCGTCCACATAGCTTATTCTCTGTTCAACACAAATCCCTACTTTTGGGCACGCCCGGATAGGTAGTCCCTCCTGTAACCTAGTTATGAATGAAAATACGGTATTGAATGGCACAACGAGTTTTCTGATTATTATTATTATTATTATTATTATTATTATTATTATTATTTTTATCCCTCCCAGGCACATATCATACCCAAGTCGTGACGTTTGCAAAACGGACTGCGATTGCATACAGCCAGAAATTAGTGAGAGCCTCATAATTTTAGCGGCTGCAACAGCAGTCCGTTTCCCAAGCGTCACCACATTACGAGTACCGGTACAGTCCTATCCTCGATTTCGAAAAGGTCGTCATGGTAGGTTTTCCCAAGGTTTCTCTTTCGTTATTTATTTTTTTCGAACGCAATTTTCGCACCTTCCCCTCTTCTAGTTGTTAACTTTTTCCTGTCCCGGTGAGGGAGCCAATCCGAACCTCCCGCGCCGTTCGATACAAGATGTCTTTCAAGGAAATTGAACTAGCCTAACAAATTGACGAGGTCTGAGAAAACCGCACGCGTGTGGCCGAGTTGAAGTTGGACGCCCGGGATGGAAATTGATTGCTGATAATTGGCCAATCAGGTGATGGGATCACCGATATCCCCTGCCTCTCTACCAGGCTCAGAAGTCGAGGGGTCGCCATAGTGCCAAAGGCCAGCCTGGCAGGGCGAGTGAGGTCGCACGGTACGAGCACATGCAACCGCACTTAGGACGAAACCGGCCGGGTGAAAAATAGGTTTGGGGAGCCGAGAAGGGGAAATGGTCAAGGCAGGGTAACTTATCACAGGTGCTTGTTTGTCACGAGGCCAGTTTCGTCATTTGTACTCGGGTGTTTATGGTAGGGTGAAGGCGGCACCACTGGATTTCCTGCTGTCATATCCGGATTTCATATTTGAAGTCCCTGGGATGTTGCTAGTTCTGAAAATTAACCACACATTCAGGATGTAAACCAACCACAAATTTCCTCATCACTTATAATAACACTATTTTCTTTTCCAGAAGACATCAATTTGGCTTAGCTAAACCGAGCTATTTTGCCTAATTCATTTCGGTCGGGAAACTTGCTTAATAGTGGTTTCTGGCTCAAACAGTTGGATTTGGTTCCAAGTAAAGTATTCTAGCACAATCTTAAATCAAAACTGAGTTGGAATTTGCTCAAAATGTTAGGACTCACAGAAGAGTGCCGTACCAAGTCCTTTACAAGTGCCATGGGTGATGTTTTCGTACCTGACAGGACTTATTTTACCTGTTAACCTAAATTAACTGTTCAAATACTTACGCCAGGGATATTGTTTTCAAGCCCGTAATTTAGATTAACATACAATATAAACCCTGTCTTGAACAAGTATCATATAGTCCCGTTCGAAAAGTTCCTATAATAACACAGATAGCTGTAGCTGTATTGCAACAAGTGTCATATATTACAACCATAGACGTAATAGTCTTGGGAACTAGTTGATTCTTCAATAAACACTAACAACCATGACACCCCTGTATTTGAATGTAAATGATTCCTACTACATCACCAAAAAAAATAAGTTTACATTCTGACCCTTTCTGACACTTCCTGATGCATCCTGTGCATCCTGAACACATCAAATTATCTTCTGGTGCATCTTGACACTACATTTTGACCAACTCGCTAGTGGTTGATTTCACTTTATTTGCACTTAGTGGTACTGCCAATGGCCAACTATTTTGGGTACATGCAGGCGTTCAAAGTGCAGTGGTCAATTTTCCGCGCCAATTATTTCAATCTTCTATTAGTCTGTCATCAGTAGGATATACAGTCCAAGATTTCAACTATAACTAGAATAAACCACTATTTATCTTATAAACTAACTCGTTTTGTCCTCAGAGCAATCTTGTTCTAATATTTGCTTTTCAGGATGCAAACAGAAATGACAGGATGCAAACTGGATTTCAGGAAGTATCAGGATGCACAGGAAGAGCCATAATGCAAACTTATTCTTTTTACTGATGTATGCAAAATAAGAGCACAACTGTAACATAGCTGAGCTTGCTGATGCTGGCCAGGATGATAGAAGAATAGCAAGGCATATTGGAATACCGATTTCTATAGTAGGAGGAGTGGGTGGTTAACCACTATCAGGCATGAGATTATATAAGTATATATGATACACTTAGCTCTGGCCGTCCTACAAAGACATCTCTATCCATTAAGAACGAGGTTCAAGACTTAGTTGAAGAAAACTCTAAAGTGTTATCAAGTGAAATTAGAAAGCAGATACACATGTTAGGTTTGAGTATAGGAGGATCAACAGTTATCAAAGTTACCTAAAACCTTGGTGTCAAGCTTGAAAGTTCTGTAGAAAAGGACCTTTGTGAATGGTTTTCAGATAGTGAGACACAGGTATGTCCAAAAATTAAGGGAATAATTTATTCTACAAACCAACTAAAATACTGTATACAAGGTATGGGTGCTAGTATTAAAAGAAATAGAAGAAAAATAACTGGTAAATGTATATTGGGCTATATGAGGCTCATATATAGTATACTGCTTATTAACTAGGGCAAAAGGGACAAATCGAACCTGGGAAGGAACTCAAGGAGAAAATTACTACTTAGAGTTGTCGTTCTAGTTGGGTTGAAGTGGAATGTTGGGTCAGCTTTAATCTTTAGTCAGTGGACACTGCCTATTTGAGTGCGAAGAAGGAGCTCTTCTAAGTGTGTTATTCTCCAAGATAGTTTAGGCTAAAATATATCTCAGTATGTTACTAAGATCTATGATACGTATCTTATCCAATTTCTTCTCTCCTCTTATACCCCTCTTACAAAGCTTTAAGTCATTGAAGGTAAAGCAAAATATCACATTTTCAGTCTTCATTGCACAATTACCTCTGCATTTAATATGTAAAGGTCTCTCCTTCCAGCTAGTTTGTCAGACTTAGATCTCATAGGAAATATGTAGTATCATACCTTCTGAGGGTCATGGTGTATAAGAGGTTTACTCGATATAAGTGGAAAAGACTAGCTTATAATGACATCAGCAAAAAATATTTTGTTTTATGTTTATTACACTTTGATTCATATAGCAGGTGGTACTACCAGGAAGCCCTAAGCCTCGTATTTCTCATAAGACATTGGATATTGATTGAAATATCTGGTGCTTTCATGGGACAATTATAGTTTACTTATAATTCAGGGCTTTACTTCTTGGGTTAAGATCTGTGTGCTTAATACATGAGGTATTGTACTAACAACATAAGTTAGAAATGACTGCTGGGTGGTCAGGCACTGGCTGGAGTCCTACACTGCTTTTAGTAAAACCACTTTTGCCCATAAGCTCTGCCATTATAGACTGGTTTCATCTGAGTTTTTCTGCTGTGGACAGTAGCCTCCTGGAGTCTTTTGGGGAACTTTGTTTGTCCTAAAGTAGCTATGTATTGGAGTACAATAGTGCCAAGATTTTCTGCCTTTATATTAATCCGATTTTATATTTGCGCTTAGGCTGTTTCACAAGATAGCCCTCACACATAGTAGAAAAAGACTTTGAAAGGCCCCAATATGACTTAGAAAGGCTCAAATGGGACTTTGAGAGGCTTACTTAATTTGTAAGTAATGCCGAGATTTTCAAATACATCACCCATTCCCCAGTCCATTTATGCCTCTGAAGGGCTCCTGCAACTCTTTTCTACATACTATTTTTTTTTTTTCAAGGCAGCTACTTGTATCCCACCAGATATCTCAGTCAACATACCTTCAGTCAAGACAGAAATACCACCATTAGATTCCCCTCACCATGAGCATTCATCGAAGCTGTTAAACCTCACATTTGCACTATTTTCAAGGTTACTTCTTTACACTTTTACACTAGAGCAGAAATTACGTCTCTTTATCTCATATGTTTACTTAAACTACAGGTATGCTATTAGTAAGTCGATATGTGAGTTGTATTCCCCTCATGACGAGCATTCATTTGAGCTGTTAAACGTCCCATTTGCACTAATTCCAAGGTCTCTTCTTTCTACTTTTATACTTGGGCTGATTTTGGAATGTCTGACGATCTCATGTGAATACTCTAGCAGCAGAAATGCTATGATCAAGGAGATACCTTGGTTAGATTCCCCCCATTGGCAGTGTCCTTTTGAGCTATTCAATATCCTATTTGTACTATTTTCAAGGTCACTCCTTCACACTTTTATACTTGGATGTATTTTTGAACCTCTCTCTATTTGATATATTTACTTAGGCTACAGGTATGCTATTTCTACATAAGTACCAGGGTTGCATTGCCCTAATTGAGAGCATTAATTTGAGCTATTAAACATTCTATTTTCACTATTTGAGCCTGTACCAATAGAAATTCAAGCATGGGGCATTATGGTTCAAGGTGGGAAAGTCCAAGGCAACCAACATGACCCACAAAAAATGTTTGGAGAAAACATGACGTTCTGAATTGACAATCTTTAAACCACTACTACCCATTCAAGAAAAATTCAAATATTAATTAAACGCATGTAAAATTTACTGCAACACTAATACCTTTATGCTATAAAAGAATATTTTAGAAATAGGCCTAATGATCTAGTTTTCTGTTATTTTGGATCCAGGTGGACGACCCCTTCTCTGAGGAACATTTGTCAATAACTTCTCATCTCTTGCAAGCACCTTCTCAGTAGTCTTCTCTTCTATTTTCTCTAAAGCTATATTTGTTATAGATGAATTGCATCTATTGATATTACCTGAATGCTTGATTCTTTCTGTCTTTACCAACTAATCTTCTTTCATAGTAGTATAATAATATGAAATTTAATAGCCAAAGAGACAAGATTCTATATTACTGTAAACTTAATTGATGTCTGAATCAATACTTAAATACACATGGTAATTTTAATTACATTTCCTATTGTCTTTTTCTTGTAATACAGACATCATAGCATATCACTTGTATTATATAAGCAAAGAATATTGGTAGCATGTAACACCAGTATAGGAAATAGGAGAGTGGCAAATAAATGCAACCAACTTCAAACTGAA
>Ga0307509_10002792_pt1 | contig 27690 bp, 20 predicted proteins | sample 10_EM_MG_FD_202245 | JGI IMG/M metagenome (GOLD analysis project Ga0307509, IMG submission 202245) | Populus trichocarpa ectomycorrhiza microbial communities from riparian zone in the Pacific Northwest, United States - 10_EM | ecosystem: Host-associated > Plants > Roots > Unclassified | place... | reverse complement strand
TAAGCTACAAAATCTGCCAACTACTTATTCTCAAGTTCCAGACTTGACTAATATGCTATAGTGCTGCTTTCAATAGTGCTAATATATGGATAACAGGCTTGACCGTAGGGCGAGGGGGCTGCTAGTCCATATGTACTACAGACTAGGCAAGATGTGTTGGCCTACCTCGGGATTGTAATGCCGTGGGATTGATGGCCCGGACGGGAATGCTTCCCTACTTTTAGTTAAAATTTAAGGATTGAAACCACAGACTCTCGCTCAACACTATGCTCGATGCTCGGTGCTCTAACAACTAACTAAAAGCAATCACAGGAGTATATATCATCTACAGAGACATCATATCCATCCATGAGGCACCACACTACTCCATGTGAGTCTCTCCTTCTCCCATGAGCACTCCCGGCTAACCGAAAGGAAAACAAACACTTTTCCACCGCTGGGCTTCCTACCCTTTCCAGCTAACCTTACAGAGCTTTTGCTTTTCTCCCATCTTTCCCGAAAGCTGTACGATCCCAAAACTATTGCGCATTCCTGCATTCGCAATGAATTCCCGAACGTCCAAACAAACGCCCGAAGCCAAACCGAGTCTCCGAAGACAAACCCATGTCCGGATCCTCAGCGCATATCCGATAGCAAACCTATGTCCGAAGCCGGAGCCATATGTCCGGTTCCTCAACGCATATCGGAAGCCAAACACACAAGTGCGCTCCCGGAAGCTATCTGCACAATAAAGGAAGTATCAGGAGAGAGTATGGCGAGTGGCACAATTTTCAACCTGGATTCGTAACTAATTTATCAACAGCGCCACCCCTCGCTCAGCCTATTCCACCGCTCATCGACGGCAGTGTTCCCAACAGTCCGGGCGCTCTGTGGTGCCCCACGGGGGACTGCCAGAGCTGTGGAGTACGCAACTGTCTGTAGTTCGTCCGGGGCAGCTAAAGTACAGGACGGTGGTCCTTAGGTCGGATGGCGGGCTGCATGGGGCGGGCCAGCGGCGTCAAGGCGGACAGCAGGGAGAAGTTGAGGGCAGCGGAAGACAGCGGGGGAGAATGACGGACAATTGGGGACGGCAGGGGATGGCACCAGTCGTGCCCGATAACGCAATATTCACCTATTCGGGGATCTACTATTAGAACTCGTCGAAGTGCAGTAGTGAAATATCTAATTTACAGAAGCTGTGCAATTAAGAGGACGGGTGGCTTATGATAGGGATACGTTCAGGAAAATTCAGTCTGCCGAAACGCCCCATTCGTTGTTTTCCAGCGTTTCATAATTCTTCCTTTTCCTCTGTACTCTTAAACAATCTGATGATAACCTTGGAATAACTGTCAAACAAGTTTGCACACATATTTTCTTTTAAATTTTAAATTTTTTCTCTTTTCTTCCCTCTTTCTCCTTCAGCTCCTCGGGAGCGAAATGAAGCATTGGCCTATTCCAATATCTAGTACAGTACTTTTATAAACAGGAATGTTTCAGTTCATGAAAGCGAAAAAATAATAAACCAATTAAAGCTTCAGGCAATCTCGAAAACACTCCAGCAGTAGTCAAAACACTGTATGACAAACTCCTTTCCATAGAACCTCAGACTGTAAGACTGCAGTCCCCCATAGTCCGTCTAGTTCTACATTCCCGGTGCACAGTCCGTCCTATCACCTCCGAACAGATTCACTACTGTCTATAATCGGTCCGGTCCTACTCCAAAGACAGAGAGATCGGAAGGCCGGGAATACTTGGAAAATAGAAAGTCTACAAATATCATTTCCCAGATGTTTTTTCCGATCGGAGTGTTGTTGTACCATTGGGCAGTAAGGAATGGGGGGGGGGGTACATACTAATAGCTGTACTCAAAATAGTAGGATGCGACCCCGGTTGTCCCTTAGGGATCTCATTCGATTGATTAACTTGCGAGATGGGTGACTCAGGAGACGTAGTAGACACTGCGGGAATCATGAAATCAGAAGGAGGTGCCCTTCACCTTCAAGTTCCATTGTTTCCTGATATATCGCTTGTCCGGTTCCGTGCGCTTTAGAACACAACCGCCTCCGGGCCCCCGGCGAGCGAAGTCACAGCACTGTGCGATGTCCCAGGTCACATTGAAGATCCTAAGGTCGAAAGGTGAATCAATGGAACCTTATTGATGAGAGAAAGAGAGAAAGAGTGGTTGTCATGCTTGCTTGTCAATAGGTCTCTCGAGACTGTCCTACTTATAACAACCTGCAGCACGAATATGCGTTAACATGACATCGGCCATTTCCTAGATCTGCATGGCCGAAACAGCTTGATAAATTAACAGACCGTATCCAAATTACTATCAGGTTGAAATAATACTTCCGACGTACTATATTCATGATTGTCGAGTGGGATTGTGTGATCTAGAGAGGTCTCTAAATGGTGCTTGTATCGGCTTGCCCAGCGCTGTGGTCAGGCGGGTATTGAGTTTGTATAGTTGTTTTTCACAGTGACATCAGATCAAGATTCTAATAACTACAGGACTAGTATTGCGATTCGCTAAATATATGGTACAGGCGTCGACCATGAAGGACGGCTTGGGGGCTGGGAACGTCAGTTATGGGCATGTGGAGGACGTTTAGTCATCGTAACGTACCATGTATCCTCCAGTGAGATTTCCGAAAGCACCTCTGAGGCAACGTCACATTTTGATAGTGGTGGTGGAATGACCGTGTAGGGGTAGCTACGAGAAGGATGTCGTGGTGTATATACTCTATGGAGGATCCTACTTGAAGGTCACCTTAGGCAGTGAAAACTCTACATGTATTACCCTACAGATCCATTCATGCCCTCGAAGGCTAACTCGTACGCACTTCAGTGTTCCTCCATCACATGTGGACTTCCTGTTGCCTGCGCTCCTCTCTACTCCCAATACAACACAGTCAGATCAGTTCGGGGAGCTGTGTTCCTTTATGGGCATTTTGCAGGGAGTTTTACTGGGGTTACAAATAGCTCTGAGATAAAATGGAAACGATAAAAGAAAGAAGAGTCAAAACAAAGTCCACTTCTCAGGCCATTTTCAGCTCTCGCTCTCTCTACCTCTCGATATTCGCAGAGCCCCCTTTTATCTAATAAAATAGGAAACAAGTACCAACACTGCTCACAACTGGACACGCAGGCATGCATAAGGATATTCTAGCATGCGACGGTCTATCTCTCCCCCGACAACACTCTGCTACTGGGATTATTATACCACTAGTTTTGGCGGTCTAGTGGTATGAATTTGGTATTGAAAGACGTGAGTGGCGGCTGAGTAGACGCTCATATAGTCACTTTGTTATTGGGATAGTTTCGGCAAGGGGGTTTGGCTTTGGAAAACGCTCTGGCTTTCGGGAAAGCATTCCGACAGCAGGAGCACACTTGAATCCGGATCGATGCATTTGCCGGAACATATAAGCGGAAAGGCTATAAGGAAACCGTGGCAAAGCAGTAAGAGAGCTAAAAGAGCTGGATGCCAGGATGCTGCAGCCGGTGGGGGTCTTTTATCTTTCCTAGCACGAGAATTGGCATAAAGAGGGGAGATATACGTGCAGTAGCATAGACACGGGTGGTGCTCCATGGAAGGATAGGAGGACATTATTGTGTTTGATATATACTGGTATACTCCTGTCTTTATTACTAGTTACAAGTAGTTGTGAGAGCGGTAGTAGACTAGTGTGTGTGTTAGTGAACAAAGAGAACATCCCCGCTCCTGAGTTTCTTGCTAATTTGTGAGATGGCGTTTTTCGCTGACTGTCTGAACTCTTGGGGAGTTGGTTGTCATTGCTGCTGATCCGCATCTAAAATTTAGGCAAAGGGGAGATTAGGCGAACACATTGCAACATCGGTGATGCATTTTTATTCTGTCTAATATTCTATTTTCACCATGGGGGCATCATACCGTACCATGTAATGAGAATCACTCATCGGTGCCACTTTGGCTAACTACCGGTATCTCTTCTGTAGTATCCAAGCTTAGCTCCTGCTTGATTTTTTGTCATAGTGGTGCAGGTCGCTTATCGGCATGGCGGGAGTGGGCAAGGGTTTGGGGGTCAGCAGTATGCTCAAACGCATGCGCAATGAACAAAACTGACGGAGAACAGACCAATAACGCATAGGAACCAGGTTGATAGCTTAAAAAATAAAGTAAACTAGTAGGATAGAAACGTGGCTCGGAATAGTATCCATCTCTTACTATGCCCCCTCTCTTCCCGAATTGTGTGACTTGTCAATCCGAAATATAGCCGGGCAAAGTAAGATACCCCTGCAATTATCCACTATGCTGCCTTACCGCAGCCTGAGAGTTTGATCGCAATAGTTTGTATAGAGTTATACTAGGGACATATTCGCTATACACGATAGAAGGTAAATGGGGACAAGGGAGATGCTTAATTAATATACTCTGCATTGACAAGGTTAACCAAACAACGAAGGCCCATCAGACACTCGTAGTTTTTGCTCTGATCACCGCTTCTTCAATATCGTGAATCTCTCTAAGATCAACTAGAAATAATTAAAATAAACAAAAAATAAATATATAGCAGTAATCAGTACGCAATATACTCGAGTACCATCCATCGGCCTTAATAAGAAAAGAGACAGATTAGTGGAGTGGTCATGATATATTTGGGATGCAGGGTTTCTGCGGAAGAACTGCGGCGCAGCACTCGCCGGGGTGTTCGGTTACTTTTGTCAACGCACAATAACAATTAATGAGAGAGAGCGGGTCCTGGGAATATTATTTGATTGTAGCCAGAGTTTGGCACATGGGAATAGTGTTGATCTAATTATTTCGGAAGCAGAAAGTGCAAGGTTCTCTCGGTAATTTGAAAAAAGATGATTGAGAAAGGTTGTGACTTCTTGGCGTGAAACTATTGGGTCAAGTGCTGAGATGTGATATCTCACAGCCCCACTCCCCGGCATGATTTTCTTCGGCTCTGAGATACTTGCCCACCTTGAGACTCCTTATCCATCACCTTTCTGTTCACCATCATCGGCCAGTCCTCAGGCATCATGGACAGCAAGCGGGCGATTATCGGGTCTTGCAATGTCAACAGTTTCAACACAACTATAGCGGATGACAGGAACCAGGTCCTACAGTGGTTGTCACCACTGGAGCCGCAGAAACGACATCAACATTTGAGGGGGAACAGACTAGAGGGCGTTGGACAGTGGATTTTTCGAACAAACGAGTTCAAGAGATGGGATACGAGAGAAGATGGTTCTTCTCATTCTGTGCTCTTTTGCCACGGCGATCCAGGTGTGGGGAAGACTCATCTCAGGTAATACAAGAAATCGCGGGAGTGAGTCCACATCGCTAACTTGCGATTTTAGTTCCGCGGTAATCGATTATTTCTATGGTAGGCGACCGAATATCACAGTGGCCGGGCTGTATTGTGACTACCTCGACCGAAAGGAACAGACCACATCGAACATGCTAGGAGCCATGCTCAAGCAGCTGGTAGGGAGGGGGGCCATTCCGGAGGACATACGCAGAGCTTTCGAAGATGCAAAAGAGCACTTCGGCGGGGTAGGCCCACGGGTTCCGGAACTTCTTCAAATGCTAAAGGCAGTCATCGCGCAACGACAACGAGTAGTTATTTGTATTGACGGGTTGGATGAATCCCTTGCGCCGCATCGGGCTGGCCTGCTTAGGGCCCTGCGAGATATCGTCGGGGAGTTGCCGAATGCCTGGTTGTTCGTGACCGGAAGGCCTTTCATCCGTAGCGAAGTTGAGCGCTGCCTTCTTGGCGCGGGTACGATCGTAGTGAGCCCAGTGAGGGAAGACATCGAAGAATTCCTGAGAATGAAGTTAGATGAGGACCCGGAACCTGACGCCATGGATGAGAGTCTAAGAGCGGATATAATGGAAACCATTCCTGAAAAAATATCTGAGATGTATGTCTAGATACCCAGTTTTCCTGTATCCGGTAGAAATCATGTTACTCACAAATAACTGTGCATAGATTCCTTCTCGTCTCTCTCAGCATCGAGACCATCCTCGGGGAGACCACAATTCGTCAGAGGAGGGAGAAGCTTAAACAAATGTCAAATGGTCAAGACGTAGGGGACGTATACACTGCTACTTTGGAAAGAATCAGGGCACAAGGGGAGGGCAGAGCACGGCTAGGAATGGATGCTATAATGTGGATAGCATATTCAGAGCGGCCGTTGTCACCGGACGAGCTCTGTCAAGCCTTAGGGGTAGCGATAGGGTCCACCGATTTGGACAATGATAACACCCCTTCAACCCGGACCATATTGAACTGCGGGCTAGGACTGGTCACAGTCGACTCATCGTCTTCCAAAGTCCGTCTTGTTCATTTCACTTTTCAGGAGCATATCCTAGCCAATCCTACAGTGTTTTTTTATGGTTCCCACTCGAGAATTGCGGAGGTTTGCTTGACATACCTTAACTTTGGGTGCATCAAGGAACTTTCTCCATCCCTCCCATCACCACCACCTACGACTCCCTTTCTTGACTATGCATCTCGTTACTGGGGAACACACTGCCGAAGAGAAACCTCGCCAAGCGTAATTCAGCTTGCAGTAAAGCTACTTGATCAATTCGATTCTCATATATTTTACGGGCCATTCTTAGATCAAGCATTAGGGGTTGTAGTGACACCGGCCATTCGTCCTCACCATCCCATGAAATTCACGGCCCTCCACGCTGGAGCCATTCTCGCAAATTTGGAGATCATGGTTTCTTTACTTAAGATCAATAAATGGGATCTTTGTGCAACCGACAGGTTTGGTATGACAGCGTCATTGTGGGCTACCTACCGGGGATATGATGCGATAGTGAAGCTTCTACTTGAAGAGGAGGGTGTCGATTCCTGTTCTACAAATTACTCGGGCAACGTACTACTTTTATGTGCTGCCTGGGCTGGGCGTGGGAGAGTTGTGCAGATGCTATTGGAGCGGAACGATATCAATCCCGACACGACAGATGAGAGCGGCCGAACACCACTTTCATGGGCTGCCGGGCCGACCTATTTGGAACCGTGTACGGAGGAAGGGTGTGGGAGGGTTGGGACGATATTGATGGAGCGGAACAATGTCAATCCACACAGTGCTGACATGAGTAGCAGGACAACCCTGTCACAGGTTATGGAGAATGGGCGTGAGAAAATTATACCGATGGTAGCCCGGGGCAATCTCTGTTCCCATGGTTATAGTACGGGTGCCGAAAGAGGGATCTGGTGGGCTAAGAATGGTCAGCATGAGGAAACTGTGCGGATCCTATTGAGACGGAACGATGTAAATCCCGACCGCCCTGACAAGCGTGGCCGAACGCCACTTTCATGGGCTGCTGAGTATGGGCGTGAGGAAAGCGTACAAATGCTATTGGAAAGGAACGATGTCAATCCCAACAGTGCTGACAAGAGTGGCCGAACACCATTGTCGTGGGCGGCCGAGAATGGGCACAAGAAAATTGTGGGGATGCTATTGGAGAGGAGCGATGTCCATCCTGACAGTGTCGACAAGCGTGGCTGAATGCCACTTTCATGGGCTGCCGAGTATGGGCGTGAGGAAAGCGTACAAATGCTATTGGAAAGGAACGATGTCAATCCCAACAGTGCTGACAAGAGTGGCCGAACACCATTGTCGTGGGCGGCCGAGAATGGGCATGAGGAAATCGTGGAGATGTTATCGCAGCGGAACGATGCCCATCCCGACACGGTAGACGAAAGTGACCAAACACCATTTCCAAGGCCTACTGGGAATGGCTGTCCGAGAGTCGCCCATGAGCAAGCCGAGTCACACGACCTTTTGATATCAGGACTTGAGAAATTATCCAGGCCCGTCTTATCAGACCCTTCGCCGCTACTAGAGCCACCCCCAAAAAAGACTCGGCGGTTTTGACGTACCACTGGCCACAAGTTGTCTCCCCTCGTTCACATACGCAATGCTCTGTCCCGTTGATTGCTGGTTCCCTACCTACACCTCTCCGGATATGCGCACCCCACCTCCACAACTACTTGTCTGCCACCGGATTCATTACTGCTTTTTAATAGTCCACAGGCAAGGGGGCGGCGGAAAAGCTATCACTGTTGTTGCAATTAAGGAAGCATCCCCGTGAGAACCCACAAAGGATTCATTTTATTTTCATTTCCGGAGTGGGGCCATGATTCATTTTATTTCTCTAACCCCTTATTCTTTCTCTCACTCACATTCCCGTATATCCGTCTCTCCTACCTCTAACGGACGAGTTTTTTTATATCCCGCCTCTATTGCCAAAACTGTCGTCCAAGCTCGTATGGATACTCCTTAGGGACACCCCGCAAATCCCATAGTGTTAGAATCCCTACTTGATCGGCTTGCTGTGAAGGGAATGGGTGAAATCTGAGAAATGGTCAAGTTAGGAGAAGGAACTTTCATGTTGATCGCACTTTAGGAGGTCTCCTGATATCTCGGGAGTGTGGATTCTGGTCTCATTTGTTGTATAGCTATCGTGATTTATAGAGCTGGTACTCTATATATATTATTCCTTTGGTGCGGCAGGAGTTTGCGGAGTAATCGAAATAATATGTGTGACCATCCCTGCAAGAATCAAGATACTTCTCATTATCTTTTTCTATATCCTGTCGCTGTATTTTTTCATATAGCGTAGCGGGGTTTTTATATATATTATATCATTGTCTTTGCCATTGGAAATCGGATACTGAACAGGGTAGCCAGGTCCATGATCACACTTTCTTACTTCCCTAACTCAACGCCCGGGTGCCAGGTCAATCCACTCCCTATATCGCTCCGTGATGTATTCAGTATGTCAGTGGGACCACGCTCCAAAAATCTTGAACGAGATGGCCCGTTAGGCAAAACAATTAGGTTAGTCCGACGAGTCCCTGGGTGATTTTTTGCACAGAGGCTGTCTCTCCGGACATAGGCTCCTATAATCTATATTAGCAAATCCTACGTTCAAAAGCCCCCCCCTCTCTTCCAACGCCTCCCCTTTCGAGAAGTGTTACACCTGACATCAACAAACTACAGTTCAGCCATTCAAAGTCTAAAGGTCAGGTCAGGCCCCCATACTGCTACACGCAAACGGGGATCACTACTCTGTACAGGTCTAGCCAAGTATCACTTCCGTATCATGTCCTTGTAACTTTAGTTTAAATTTCCGTTCTCGGCCCCACCTATTAGGCTAAATTAATGAAAAAATCTGAGCATCCGGGGTGTGGTCAAGCGCATGGATCGTGGTGAACAAAACTAATTAATAGCGGACAAATAGGGAGTAAATTTGCACTTTGTAGTTGGGAGAACTGTAAATAGCCGAATAGAAGAGGAGCATTCTGACAATATCCACCCTTGACTGGGCTCCTCTTTTTTTCAAACTCTACCTGATCAATTTGAAATATAACCTGGGTACCGGAGTCCTAGAGTGATATATTATGTTTCCTTCCTATGGTATTAGAGTTTTATAAACCAAGAGTGAAAGTGACTATCAGCCTGATATTCTAACTCCTGGATAGCTTTTAGGAGGAGGCGAGGGGGATTGGGAAGTAATTTATCAACAATCTTCAACGGGGGCCACCCCTCGCTCGGCCTATTCCACTAGTGTTCCAAACCGTCCGGATGCCGTGTGGTGCCCCACGGGGGACTGCAAAGAGCCGTGGAGGGGGCAATTGTCTGTAGTTCGTCTGGGGCAGCGGAAGTGCAGGGCCGTAGTGCTTAGGTCGGATGGCGGGCCCCATGGGGTGATGCAGCGGCGTCAAGGCAAGTGGTGGGGGGAAGTGGACACCGGGGGACAGCGACGGACTGTGGGGGACGGCAGGGGATGGCACCAATTATGTCCCATGACGCAGTATTCACTTATTCAGGGGTCCGGCATCAGAACTCGTGGAAGTGCACAAATGAAATATCTGAATTATTATACTAAGGATGTGCGGTTAAGAGGACAAATGACTTATGGTGGGTGCGGGTCCAGGAAAATTCATTCTGCCAAACAGCCCATTCGTAAGCTCTATGCGCAGTTCTTTTCTAGGTTTTCATAATTCTTCTTTTTCCTCTACACTCTTAAACAATCCAATGATACCAGTGGAATAAACTGTCAAACCAGTTTGCACCCATATTTTAATTTTAATTTTAACCTTTTTATTTTTTTATTTCTTGATCCTTCTCTCGCTCCTTCTACTCCTCGGGAGCGAAATCCCGCACTGGCCTACTAGAATACCCAGTACCCTGATAAACAGGGAGGCTTCGGTTCATAAAAACGAAAAAATAATAATGAACTTGTTAAAACCTCAAGCAATCTTGAAAAGACCCCAGCAGTGGCTAAAATACTGTATGACAAACTCCTTTCTATAGAACCCAGAGCTGTAAGACTGCGCTCCCCCATAGTCCGTCTGGTTCTACATTCCTGGGGCCGTCCGTTCTATCGCCTCTGAAAAGATGCGCTAAAGGCTATAACCAGTCCCGTTCTATCTGCTCCAAAAACGGACAGATTGGAAGGCCGGGAATACTTAGAAAATGGAAGGTTTACAGATATCATTTCCCAGATTTTCTCCAATCGCGGTGGTGTTGCATCATTGGGGAGTAGGGCATTTGGGGGGGGTGCTTACGAATAGCGGCCCTCAAAATATTTGGATGCGACCCCGGTTGTCCCTTGAGAATCTCATTTGAATAATTAACTTGCGAGATGGGTGACTCAGCAGACGCAGCAGACACTGCGGGAAGTATGAAATCAGAAGGCAGGGCCCTTCACCTTCAAGTTCCGTTGTTTCCTGATGTATGGCTTGTCTGGTTCCTTGCGGTTTAGGACACAGCCACCTCCGCGCCCCCGGCGAGCGAAGTGACAGCACTGTGCGATGTCCAAAGTTACATAGAAGATCCTCCGGTCAAAAGGTGAATCAATGGAACCTTATTGATGAGAGAAAGAGAATAAAAGAGTGGTTGTCCTGCTTGCTTGTCAATAGGCTTCTTGAGACCGTCCTACTTATAACAACCTGCAGTACGAATATGCGTCAACATGACACTGGTAATTCTTTAGATCCGCATGGTCTAAACTGCTTGATAACCAGCAGACCCTATCCGGATTGCTATTAGGGCAAAATAATACTTCCGAAGTACTTCATTCATGCTAGTCGAGTGAGATTGTGTGATCTAGGGAAGTTTGTAAATGATGCTTGTATCTGTTTGCGCAGCGCTGTGGTAGGGCGGGTGTTGAGTTTGTATAGTTGGTTTTCACAGAGCGACATCAGATCAACATTCTAATAACTACAGGACTAGTACTGCCATTCGAACATATAGTATGGGCGTCGACCATGCAAGAGGGCTTGGTGGCTGGGAGAGTAAGTTACGGGCATGTGGATGGCGTTTAGTTATCGTAGCCAACCATGTAATGTAGTCTCTCGTCAGATTTGCGGAAGCAAATTTGGGGCAACGTCAGACTTTTGACGGAGGTGGTGGCACGGCCGTGTAGGAGTAGCGATAGGAGGAGAATGTCGTCGATCGATTCTATATGGAGGTTGCTAGATAAAGGTCACTTTAAGTAGTGAAAACTCTGAATGTATGACCCTATATTCGTTCATGCCCTAGAACGTTCTTCGTCCACACTTTAGTGTTCCTCCATCACATGTGCGCTTCCAGTTGTCTGCGCTCCTCTCTACTCGCAATACAACACTGTCGGATAACTGCCGGAATCTGAGCTCTTTTGAGTGTATTAGGCAGAGGTTCGCGGGCGTTACAAATAGCTTGGAAATCAAATGGAAACGATAGAATGTAGCATCAAAACAAAGTCCGCTTCTCAGGAAAATTCCAACCCTAGTTCTCTCCATCTCTCGATATTCGCAGAGCCCCCATTTATCTAATAAAATAGGAAACGAACATCAAGGCTACTCACGACGAGACAAGCACACAAATATAAGAATATTCCTGAACGCGACGGTCTGCCCAATGCCTCCCCCGACAACCCTCTGCTACTAGGATTATTATACCAGTTTTGGCGGTCTAGTGACAGGAATTTGGTATTGGAACCCGTGAGGGGCGGCTGAGTATGCGCCCATGATAGTCGCTTTGTTAATCTGAGAGTCTTAGGCAAGGGGATTTGGCTTTGGAAACGCTCTGGCTTTCGGAAAAGCATTGCGGCTGCAGGAGTGCACTTGAATTCGGTCGATGCATCTGCCGGAACAAAGGCGGGAAAGTTATAAGGAACCGGTGAGAAAGCGGTGAGAGAGCTAAAGGAGCTCGATGTCTGGATGCTGCCGATAGTGGGGGTCTTTTGTCTTTCCTAGCATGAGAGTCAGCAAGAGGGGGGAGGCATATGTGCAGTAACATGGACACGGGTGGTGGTCCACGGAAGGATAGGAGGATATTATTGTGGTTGACATATACCGGTATACTCCTGTCTTTATTATTAGTTGTGAGCATGGTAGTGTGTTGTTGAACGAAGAGAACATCCCCGCTCCTGAGTTTCTTAAGTTGTGAATGGCTTTTTTCGTTGTCTGAACTCTGAGGGTTTCGTTTGGCTGTCATGGCTGCTGCTGATCCGCGTCTAAAATTTAGGAAGAGGGGAGATTAAGCGAACACATTGCACCATTGGTCGGAAATGATGCTGGTTGACAGGCAATCATATCTATCACCCGAACTCCGAAACTAGACGGTTAAGTCAACAAGTCCTTAGCCAAGGTAGAGATCTTTAGCCCCCAAAACTTTAATCTCAGTCTGTTTCTCGGTCTGTCATAATATTTGTGATTAATTGCATTAGGACAACAAGAAAGAGGAGAGTTTTCTAAGTGTTCCAGGTACTATATCAAAAAAAGAAGAGGAGAAGGGACAAAATTCAGATGAAGCAAGGCACTACTTGAGGGAGCAGGTGTACGGCAGAGGGGGTCATCTGTGTGTGGGAATGTATCATACTTGTAGACGAAGTATGTATTGCTAGTACGGGTACCGGACTCGGTAATAGTGCAGTGAGGTGCATGTACTAGTACGGTATCATACCCTGACAATGCCAAGAACCATGCGGCTGTGAATAAGGGAGACCTAAGATCGAAATCTAGTGTCGGAAATAGATTGCCCTACCCCCATGCATAAACCGGTGTTAGCAGAAGTTAGAAGCCCAAGCCCTTATCAATCATGCCTGGGGCACACCTAAGAAATCTAGGAATACGCAATATCCTAACACAAACTTCTTGCTATGAAGTACCAATTATTCGCCAAGAGTTGGAACTTTGAACTCTCTCTGTCCTGAGCAAGCCCCAGAGAACTACCGTAGCCGAAGTCGGCCAATATTTCTTGGCTGTGAGGTTTAACGTGTTAAGAGAAATGCCAATGCCCGTTAATGTGATCCATCGCCCCTTAGGTTTTGACCTGACAGTCTATTGGAAGAATGCCTATTCTCTAGATCCGAAAATCACAGGGCTGCCCGAGATATAATAGGTGATTTCAAGACATTTTACTGTTCAGACTTAGAGCACTCTATTCTTAACGTAATGAATTTAGTATCCCCGTGCAAGGTCCCAACACCCTTCTCATAGTGTAGTGAGCCAAGATGGAATAGGGTGGCCCGTGCTTCCTGCTTCCTTACCAGGCGGGTTCCCGTCTACCCTAATCCTTGTTAATCTCTACTCCGCGCGATAACGACTAAGTTACACACCCTTGCCAGGATACTCTCATACCCCAAGCCCAGCCACTGCTGCTCAGAGATTCCCGAAGGATCTGCGGCCGAGTTTAATGGAGAAAGTATAGCCTAAATGCAACGAAATACTGGATCTGTGGTCCCAGAAAATAACCCGGGCGGTTGCTGGAAGGTAAGCGAGGCTCAAGGCGGACGAGGACTATGTGGCTAAGGGAACACGGGATTTGGGGATTTGAACGATCAACTGGGTAACTTATCAATTCTTGACTCGGACACAGGTAGTGATCGACAATTAGTACTCGGGGCTAGTGTGGCCGATGCAAGGCTCTTCCCGTAGCTGGTTGGCGAAAAAGGGAGGCTACGGTGTTTGATGAAGTTAGTCCACACATGCGAAGCTATACAACGTCGCTATCTACACTCCTGGTACCAAGGTAGTGCCTCAGTAGCTGGCGCTATCAGAGTCATACTATCGGGATTTTAGGGCACTATAAGTTCATGAAGGAGAGTAAGACACCGGATCCATAAGGCTAGCCGGGGGTTTTTTCTACATGTCTTGCAATATTCCTTGGCCAAGCAGACCTGAGGGAGTAGAATGGTAATGGTGGTGTTGCTCTTTGCCAATTTTTGTGCTGTACCGCACAGCGGGGGTGTCGCCCAGAATCTAAAGCCCTCAGAGTTTCTGATGAGTAAGGTACACTTCCGTTAGCTCGAAGTTTTGCTGGTGGTAGATGAAGCACCGTAAAAGCACTCGAACATAGGAGAAATGTAGTAGGGCATTGTAATTTCCTCTTGCAGCTTGTAGTGCTCGGGGGAGGGGGAAGGATTGGGGACTGGAAAATGTAACAAATGTCTCCAGGAGAATGGGACGGGGTCGGGGGGATAATTTTCTGACCTTTATTGATCGCCCTAGACAAGTTGATGGGCTTTTTTTTTTTTGGTCTCAACTGTTTTGCTGGGACTTCCCTCCTCCTATCTCGGATGGGGGTCTCGGCAGCCGAGTGGTACCATTCGAGCACATGCTCATGGTGTTAAAGCACAGGTACTTAGGTTAAGTTAGATGAGAGTCGCACATACTCACCGAGGACGAAGTCTGGATGCGATTTTGGAACTAAAATTCTCTGAGGGCGAGATGTGTTAAGGCAATCCTGTAAAATGGTGCATGGTCTTGGTTCGGATAGGCTTTCCGGTAGCATCGCTCGGTGGTTAAATGTTTTTGCACTCTTCGAACCCCTGTCGGATCTTATGCAAGCAAGCATTCTATCTGGTACTCGAGTACCGCAAAAATCCTTTAAATCCACCATCGGGGATCTCAAACAGACTCACAGTCTAAACCACAATAGGCTTAGTTGGGTAGGTTTGCGAAATAACGAACCTTGTTAATTAGATTCGGCAAGCTCAGCCTCCCCAAGCTATACTTTGTCTGGATAACACTATTCCTTCTCAGAGTGTTTTGTTTTGGATTGCGAAGGCTTGGGGCTCGATCCCCGATGCTGGATTTAAAGGATTTTTACGGTACTCGAGTAGATACCGGTAGTGAGTCTGGCGGGTTGGATGGGGGAGGGGCAGCTCGCTGATTTCAGCCGCAGAAGCTGCATGGGTGTCTGTGGGGGTTCGAAAGAGGCTTGTTGGAAGGTGCTACGACGTGTTGGCATGAAACTATTGGGTGAAATTCGGGGGTGTGATACCTCTCAGCCTTGCCGCCAAACATAATTTTCCTGGGCTCAGAGAAGGCTCTTGACCGCCTTTAAACCCCTATCCATCACCTTTCTGTACAATACCATACACCATCTATCGCCTAGACCTTCGACATCATGGACAACCCGGCGATTATCGGGTCTTGCAATGTCAATAGTTTCACCAGTTTCAACAGTTTCAACACAACCATAGCGAATGACAGGAATCAGGTCCTGAAGTGGTTGTCGTCGCTAGAGCCTCAGAGGAGACATCAACATATAAGGGAGAGCCGACTCAAGGGTGCGGGGAACTGGATTTTTGAAAAGAGTGAATTTCGGAGATGGAACACGAGAGAAGGTCGATCTTCTCACCCTGTGGTCTTTTGCCATGGTGATCCAGGTGTGGGGAAGACTCATCTCAGGTAAAACAAGGAACCACTGCGAAAGCTAACATCGCTAACTGCTTGCAATTCTAGCTCACTTGTGATCGACCATTTTTACGGCAGTGAACACGATATTACAGTTGCTGGGCTGTATTGCGACTATCTCGATAGAAAGGAACAGACTACATCGAACATTCTAGGAGCCATGCTCAAGCAGTTGGTTGGGAGTGGAGACATCCCGGGGGATATACGCAAAGCTTTCGAAGATTCGAAGAGGCATTTTGGCGGGGTAAGCCCGGAAGCTCCTGAGCTCCTCAAGATGTTGAAGATGGTGATTGCGCAACGGCAAAGGGTGGTTATTTGTATCGACGGGTTAGATGAATCTCTCGCAGCGCACCGGACTGGCCTTCTTAGCGCTTTGCAAACTATCGTCCGAGGGTTGCCAAATGTGCGTCTTTTCTTGACCGGAAGGCCCTTCATCCGCCCTGAGGTCGAGAGATACTTCCCAGATATGGATGCCATCCTCGTGAGTCCAACAAGGGAAGACACCGAGGCATTTTTGAGGATGAAGTTGAACGGTGACCCGGAACCTGACGCTATGGATGAGAGTTTGAGGGCGGAGATAATGGAAATTATTCCCGAGAAAATATCCGAGATGTATGTCCAGATGCTTGGTTTTCCTGTATCCGGTAGAAATCATGTTACTCACGAATGATTGTGCATAGATTCCTTCTTGTCTCTCTCAGCATTGAGACCATCCTCGGGGAGACAACAATTCGCCGGAGGAGGGAGAAACTTAAACAAATGTCAAATGGCCAAGACGTAGGGGATGTATACACTGCTACTCTTGAAAGAATCAGGGCACAAGGAGAGGACAGAGCCCGGCTAGGAATGGAGGCTATCATGTGGATAGCACATTCAGAGCGGCCATTGTCACCAGACGAGCTATGTCAAGCCTTAGGGGTAGCGATAGGGTCCACCGATTTGGACAATGATAACACTCCTTCTATCCGGACCATATTGAACTGCGGGCTAGGACTGGTCACAGTCGATTCATCGTCTTCCAAAGTCCGTCTCGTTCATTTCACCTTACAGGAGTATATCCTAGCGAATCCTACAGTGTTTTATAATCCCCACTCGATGATTGCGGAGGTTTGCTTGACATACCTTAACTTTTCGAGTATCAGTGAACTTTCTCCATCCCTCCCTTCATCCCCACCTACAACTCCCTTTCTTGAATATGCATCTCTTTTCTGGGGCGCACATTGTCAAAGAGAAACCTCGCCAAGCGTAATTCGTCTTGCACTAAAGCTGCTTGATCGATTCGATTCCCACATATTTTGCAAGTCATTCCTAGATGCCCAATTCTCGTGGTATAACTATCGGCCCCGCGATCATCTCCACCCGATGGAAACCACGGCCCTCCACGTTGTAGCGTATCTCGGCGTTTTTGAGATCATGGTTCCTTTACTTAAGATCCACAAATGGGATCTTAACGCCACAGATGAGTTTGGCATGACAGCGTTGTTATGGGCTACCTACCGGGGATATGATGCGATAGTGAAGCTACTGCTAGAACAAGAGGGTGTCGATCCCTGTTCTACAAATCACTCGGGAAACGCACTACTTTTATGTGCTGCCTGGGCTGGGCGCCGGACACTTGTACTGATGCTACTGGAGCGGAATGATATTAATCCCGACACTACAGATGAGGGTGGCCGAACGCCACTTTCATGGGCTACCGGGCCGATCTATACGGAATCGTGTACAGAGGCATCGTGTGGGAGGGCTAGGACGGTACTGTTAGAGCCGAACAATGCCAATCCACAGAGTACTGACAAGAGTTGCGGAACAACATTGTCGTGGGCTACCGAGAATGGGCCTGAGAAAATTATACGGATGATTGCAGGGGGCGATTTCTGTTCCCATGGTTATAGTAGGGGTTCCCAAGAACCCATAACGTGGATCAGGAGTGGTCGGCAGGAGGAAGTTGTGCGGATCCTATTGGGTAGGAACGACGTAAATCCCGACCGCGCTGACGAGCGTGGCCGAACGCCACTTTCATGGGCCGCCGGGTATGGGAGTGAGGAAAGTGTGCGGATGTTATTGGAACGTGATGATGTCAATCCCCACAGTGTTGACAAGAGTGGTCGAACGCCATTGTCATGGGCAGCTGAGAATGAGCATGACAAAATTGTAGGGATGCTATCGCAGTGGAACGATGCCTATCCCAACAGGGTAGGCAAGAGTGGCGAAACTCCCTTTCCAAGGCCGACTGAGAATGGACTTGTGACAGTCGTCCATGGTCAAGCGGAGTCACATGACCTTTTAATATCAGGGCTTGAGGAGGAATCATCCGGGCCTTTCGTTTCAGACCCCTCCCCGCTACCTGAGCCACCCCCCAAAAAGACGCATTTGTTCTGGCGTACCACTGGCCAAAAGTTGTCTCCCCTCCGTTACATACGCAAAGCTCTCTCCCGTTGATTACTGGTTCCCTTCCACGCCTCTCCGGATATGCGCACCCCACTTCCACAACTACTTTTCACTCAACAGATTTGTTATTGCTTTCTAATAGTCAACTTGCAAGGGGGTGGGAAAGATATCCATGTTGTTGTGATTAAGGAAGCATATTCGTGAGAACCGACAAAGGATTCATTTTCCTCTTATTTCCCAGATCGAGCCTATGATTTCTTCTATTACTCTGATGCCCTATGCTTTCTCTCGCTCATATTCCTATATGCCTTTCTCTTCTGCCTCTGACGGACCAGTTTTTACCCCCCCTCTTTTCTCCAAAACTGTTGTCCAAGCTTGTATGGATACTCCTTAGCGATACCACCTAAATCTGATGGTGCTTGAATCCCCAATTGATCGGCTTGTTAAGTGGGGGAATAGATGAAATCTAAGAACGGTTCAATTTGGGAGAAGGCATTTGAATGTCGATCATGCTTCCGGAAGTCTCCTTATGTCTTGGAGTGTGGTTTGTGGTCTCATTTGTTGTATAACTATCGTGATTTATGGAGGTGGTACTCTATATATGTTATTCCTACAGTATGTTGCGCCAGGGGTGTGCAGAATAATCCAAATAATATGTGTGGCGATCCGTGCAAGAATCAAGATACTTATCATTATGTTTTTCTATATTATATCCTTGTCTTTTTATTGATTATATCATTGTCTTTGCTATGGGCAATCGGATACTGAACAAGGTAGCGGGGCCTATGATCGCCCTTTTCAACCTCTCAGGCTCAATGACTAGGTACTAGGTCAATCCGCTCCCTGTGCCACTGGGTCATGTTTTATGTCAGGAGGAACACGCTCCAAAACCCTCGAATGGGAAGACTTGTTAGGTAAAACAAGTAAGTTAGTCCGATAGGTCACGCAGTGGCTCTCCCGCATATTCATGTCTCGTTGGGCCAAAACCCCTTTTGTTTGTATTAGCAAATCCTGTGTTTAAAAGGTGCCTTCTCTCTTCCGACGTCTCATCGTTTGTCAATTGTCACACATAGCATCAATACACTATAGTTCACTCACTCAAAGCCTAAAGGTCAGGCCATTATCCTACTGTATGTAAATTGGAATCACTACTCAGTGTAGGTTTAGCCTAAGTTAGTATCACTTTCGTATCATACCCTTGTGACTTTAGTTTAAATTTCCGTTCTCAGCTCCACACAGTAGGCCGAATTAGTGGAGAAATTTTTGAGCTTGGGTGTGTGGTCAGGCGCATGGGTGGTGAACAAAACTAATTAATCGTGGACAAATAAAGAGTAGATGTCCACTTTGTGGTTGAAAAAACAGGGTACAATAGCCGGATATGAGAGGAGGTTTCTGACAATATCCGCCTTTGACTCGGCCCCTTTCCTTTCCGAACTCTACCTTATCAATTCGAAATATAAAACTTGGGTATCGCACCCTTAGTGGAATGGTATACTATTCTCTTTCCCTTAGATCGTCTTAGGGCTTAGTAACCAAAGAGTGTAAGGCACTACACGGGCTTGACAATCAGCTGGTCGACACTTAGTAAACTAAGGAGAGCGGGGTCAGCAATCAACCCACCGCCAATTCTTAACGGTGCCTCCACTGCCTCATCCAAATCCATCGCTGATCTACGGCAGTGATCCTAACCGTCTTGGTGTCCGGCGGGGCCCCACTGGGTGGCTACCCAGAGGCCTGAACGGGGCTGGACGGCCCTTTGTAGTCCGTCTGGGGCAGCAAAAGTGTAGGACGGCAATCTTTAGGTCGGACGGCGGTCTCCTTCCGGTGAGACTACGGCGCTGTGGTAGATAGTTAGGGGCGTGGGTGACAGCGGCAGACAGTGAACGACGCTGGTGGGTGGCAGGTGATGGCGCCATCCCATGACGTGGTATTTACCTGTTCGGGGATGTAGTATTAGAACTCGTCGAAGTTCAGTAATGGAATATCCAATTTACCAAGGCTGTGTGGTTGAGAGGAAAAATAGATTATGAACGGGGTCCATTCAGGAAATCCAGTCTTCCAAAACGTCCCTTTCATTAAGCGGTAAAGTTGTGCATCATTATTTTCCTGTCTTCCCAATCATATTTTTCCCTCTGCACTCCTAAACAATCTGATGATAATAGTAGAATAACGGTCAAACAAGTGCACCGAGATTTTTTTCTTTCCAATCTTTTTTTCTTTCCTTTTTCTTTTTCTCTCGCTCCTTCAGCTCCTCAGTGGTGAAATACCGAATTGGTTTATTCTAATATCTAGCGCTTGGATGAGCAGGCCGAGTTCTGTTCATAAAACGAAAATAATAATGAACTGGTTAGAGACCCGGGCGATCTCGAAAACACTCAAGCAGTGGCTAAAACTCTGTATCACAAACTCCATTTAATAGAACCTCAGGATGAAAGATGGAAATCCCCCATAAGTCCGTCTGGTTCTACATCTCCGGGGATACTGCGTCCTAGCACCTCCGAAGAGACGCACCACTGGCTACATTTCAAGAGTGCCTCGGTAAGTAGTGGTATTAGTCTTACTGGACCGAGATTTGGTACTGAAAAACAGAAAATCGGGTATCAGTGTATGTACTGGCGGGCGAGGGAAGTAACTACAAATCACAAACTATCACAGCCGAAAACCACACAGAGAAACAAGTCACACAATTCACTATCAATTCACCTAGCTCAAGCTAATTCCCAAACACTTCACCTGATTCCGATCCAGCGAAATGAAAAACCTTCAGCAATTGTCTTCCTTTGTTGACCATCGTGGTTCACTTCCGCGGTGGTTGGTGCGGCTCCGTAGATCCGAAAGTTTACCCTGGTAGGTATAGTAAGATGCAGTCAAACTAGTCAAATACAGTAGAAGCGCGCCAGGATCTTATGAGCGCGGCCCATAGATAACTCATATTACGGTTATCACGTGGATCTGATAAGGTCAATTTGTTGAACCTTCTTATTTCCTCGGTCTTAGATAAGGCAAGTCGCTAACAGCTTTAGGCTGCTCGTAATTGCCCACTTGGACTTGTCGATTCCTATGCCAAATAATCACGCTGCTCAGATACACAGTTTGCTCTTGATTGGCCTAATCTTAGTAATCCAAGGTTACAGTACAAGCCAATTGGTGAGGACTGTGGATTTGGGGTGTTCCGCGATAGTAAAATAGTAACTTGTCCGGATAGAGAGAACGAGTTGGCGCCAAGACGGCTTCATTAGCGCTATGATATGTGGTTACTGAAAAACAAAATATTCGGGTAAGGTTGTCTCTACTTGCCGGCGAGAGAAGTAACTTCAAATCACAATCAATCACTAACACAAACTACACACAAAAGACAAACCACACAGTTATCACAAATTCCGTTGCCCAACGTGGTGGTCCACCGCTGTTCGGTCGTCGGCCGTCGGTGGTCCCAGAAACAAAAGAAGGAAAAGAAAGAAGAGGCTATCTTACATAGGCTTCACCCCTCTGTCTGCTAAGACCTCCCCCATTTGGACAACGAACATGACCTCTGACTTCCGGTGAATAAAAGCTATAGCAAACCCCCCCCAAGTACAGAACTATCATATACCATCAAATCAGCTCTAGCTAGCTAAGAATGTTGAAGTAAAGCAAAAACTAAATTCATCTGCAACAGTACTTGTAAACTGCTGTCCGTAAAGTTCTCATACCCCATTATGTATTTGTGGCAGTGTTGTGGCTGGTGTGAATGTACCTTCTCCACCGATCTTCAGTTGTGATGGTACATTCTCACCAGCCACGGCACTGCCACAAATACGCGCTGGGGTATGAGAACTTTATGGACAGCAGTTTACTGTACGAGCACAAGTATGACCATCTACTCGCCAAAAAAAAGTCTGTCCCCAACCTTTAGCGCTATACATTCACCCCCCGCAGTTCACCGCTTAAAATCGGGAACAGACGTTTTTTTTAGGGGAGTAGCCCGCACACTTTACGGATTAGGGAGTAGTGATTAGGGGAATTTAGCTGGTTCGGCTAAGGAGGCGCTAGGGTAATAGAAGTGGGATGGTCGCCCAGTAGTGCTTCTGGTGAATTAGAAGGATTTAGTTGGTAAGACGAGAGGGCCATTAGGTCGACAGGAAAGGAATGGAGCCCTAGTCCATAGACTATCAAGTCCTAAGAACAACAGTCCATTTAACTCATTTGGGCTACGGTCGCCATGTGTGAAATTTCAAAATCAGACTAATCTCAATTACCGGTAGTGGCCTAACAAAACCTTTTATCCTCCCCTTTTCCCTTTTCCCAGTGTCAAAAGTACATACTTTTTTGTCAATTCAACTTCACTATATAGCCTAGGTATTTGGTTTTATATTCCACTTAAGATATCCATTATAGGACTATCCATTGATTTGTGGGAAGCATTTAAAGGCAAGGTAGCTTCTAGGCGGTAAATACCCGCCTAGGGGCGACAGCAAAGTATTCGGGTATCCTCACTAAACTCTTTACAGAGTTTTCTTGGCCTGACCAATGCGCCGAACCAGCTAAATATACAAGGATTTTTGGAGCTAGCGAATCGAGCGAGTAAATACGGTACAGTACTGTAGCGATCGCTTGTGCAGGAGCAGGTGGAGTCACATGACCTCCTTTCTATATTAGGACGCGGGGGGGAATTATCTAGACCCTTCGCAACTGACCCCTCTCCATTTCTCAAGCCACCCCTCAAAAAGATCCGCCGGTTTTGATATACCCCCGACCACAATTTTTCTCCCTCACTTGCACATGCGAAGTTCGCACTCCTGTTAATTACAGGTATTACGAATCATTGGTACTTTGAGGGGCGTGACTGATGACATGAACTTGGCGCGTCAAGAACAATGGTTGCATATTGGGAATTTATTATCTCTCGCATAAAGGACGAACAAGAATAATCTGAAAGTTGGGGAACGAAGTCGGTGGTGGGAGTGAAGTAAAGAAAATAGAGTGAGGAGAAGGGAAGAGAAGAAGGGAAGAGAATGGAAGCGAGGAAGTGGAGGAAGTGATTGGAATGGAAATGAAAGAAGGGATCAGGTGAGGCTAGATGGTGAAAGAAGGGGTCCAGCGGATGTTATCGAAGACCCAGATGATGAGAAAGGAAGAGGATGGAATGTAGAAGTTTTTTCTTAGTTATGTATTTAAGGACGCTTGTTTCCACCCCCCCTCCGGTGCGATAGCAGTCTTTTTTAAAAACGCTTCGACATGGCGATATACTCTGATGGACAAGGTTAGCCAAGCGAGTACCAACGCCCATCAGACACTCCTAGTTTTTGCTGTGATGACAACTTCCTAAATATCGCGAACCATTCCAACATCAACCAACAGAAATAATTAAAGGAAATAAAAAATAAATATATAGCAGTAACCAGTACGCGATATACCATCCATCGGCCTTAATATAAAAAAAAAAGGAGACGGAGGAAATTACGACGTGTTACGGTAGTCGAATGGGAATGATATATTTGGGTTGCAGAGTTTCTGCGGACGAATTGCTTCACAGCACTCGCGCGGGTGTTCGGTAAATTTCAAAAACGCACAATAACAATTAATGAGAGGCAGCGGGCCCCGGGAATCTTATTTGATAGTATTGTGCTTGTAACCTGAGTTTGTTTGGCATAAGGGAATGGAGTTGATCTACAGGTAATTATTTCAGCCGCAGAAAGTGCAAGTTTTTCTAGGTAATTTGAAAAAAGCTGATTGAAAAAGGATCTGACTTGTTGGCGTGAAACTATTGGGTGAGGTGCCGAGATGTGATATCTCACAGCCTCACTCCCCGACATCATTTTCTTCCGCTCTGAGATAATTGCCCACCTTGATACCCCCTATCCATCACCTTTCTGTTCATCATCGGCCAGTCCTCAGACATCATGGACAACAAGCGGGCGATTATCGGGTCTTGCAATGTAAACAGTTTCAACAGTTTCAACACAACTATAACGGATGATAGGCATCAGATCCTGCAGTGGTTGTCACCACTGGAGCCGCAGAAACGACATCAACATTTAAGGGGGAGCAGACTGGAGGGCGTTGGACAATGGATTTTCCGAACGGACGAGTTCAAGAAATGGGATACGAGAGAAGATGGTTCTTCTCATTCTGTGCTTTTTTGCCACGGCGATCCAGGTGTGGGGAAGACTCATCTCAGGTAACACAAGAAATTGCGGGGGAGAGCTCACATCGCTAACTCGTAATTATAGCTCTGCGGTAATCGACTATTTCTATGGCAGGCGACCTGATATCACAGTCGCCGGGCTGTATTGTGACTACCTCGACCGAAAGGAACAGACTACATCGAACATGCTGGGAGCCATGCTTAAGCAGTTGGTGGGGAGGGGGGCTATCCCGGAGGACATACGGAAAGCTTTTGAAGATGCAAAAGAGCATTTTGGCGGGGTGGGCCCGCGGATTCCAGAACTTCTTCGAATGCTAAAGGCAGCCATCGCGCAACGACAACGGGTAGTTATTTGTATTGACGGGTTGGATGAATCCCTTGCGCCGCATCGGGCAGGCCTGCTTAGGGCCCTGCGAGATATCGCCGGGGAACTGCCGAATGTCTGGTTGTTCGTGACCGGAAGGCCTTTCATCCGCAGCGAAGTTGAGAGCTGCCTCCTTGGCCCGGGTACTATCACAGTCAGCCCAGCGAGGGAAGACATCGAGGCATTCCTGAGGATGAAGTTGGATGAGGACCCGGAGCCTGACGCCATGGATGAGAGTCTAAGAGCCGATATAATGGAAACCATTCCTAAAAAAATATCGGAGATGTATGTCTAGATGCCCAGTTTTCCTATATCCGGCAGAAATCATGTCACTAACAAATAACTGTGCAAAGATTCCTTCTCGTCTCTCTCAGCATCGAGACGATCCTCGGGGAGACCACAATTCGTCAGAGGAGGGAGAAGCTTAACCAAATGTCAAATGGTCAAGACGTAGGGGACGTATACACTGCTACTTTGGAAAGAATCAGGGCACAAGGGGAGGGCAGAGCACGGCTAGGAATGGATGCTATCATGTGGATAGCATATTCAGAGCGGCCGTTGGAACCAGACGAGTTATGCCAAGCCTTAGGGGTAGCAGTAGGGTCGACCGATTTGGACAATGATAACGCCCCTTCAATCCGGACCATATTGAACTGCGGGCTAGGACTGGTTACAGTTGACTCATCGTCTTCTAAAGTCCGTCTTGTTCACTTCACTTTACAGGAGCATATCCTAGCCAATCCTACACTATTTTATAACTCCCACTCGAGGATTGCGGAGGTTTGCTTGACATACCTTAACTTCGGGTGCATCAGGGAACTTTCGCCAATTCTCCATCCATTCCCACACACAACTCCATTTCTTGAATATGCATCTCGTTACTGGGGCAAACATTGTCGAAGAGAAACCTCGCCAAGCGTAATTCAGCTTTCAATAAAGCTACTTGATCAATTCGATTCCCATATATTTTACAAGCCATTCCTAGATGAGGAATTATCATTTTTATTGACATGGGCCGATCATCCTCACCATCCTATGAAATTCACGGCCCTCCACGCTGGAGCCATTCTTGGGAATTTAGAGATCATGGTTTCTTTACTTAAGATCAAAAAATGGGATCTTAGCGCAACCGACAGGTTTGGTATGACGGCGTCGTTGTGGGCTACCTACCTGGGATATGATGCGATATTGAAGCTGCTAGAAGAGGAGGGTGTCGATTCCTGTTCTACAAATTCCTCGGGCAACGCACTACTTTTATGTGCTGCCTGGGCTGGGCGTGGGAGAGTTGTGCAGATGCTATTGGAGCGGAACGATATCAATCCCAACACGACAGATGTGAGCGGCCGAACGCCGCTTTCATGGGCTGCCGGGCCGACCTATTTGGAACAGTGTACGGAGGAAGGGTGTGGGAGGGTTGGGATTATATTGACGGAGCGGAACAATGTCAATCCACACAGTGCTGACATGAGTAGCAGGACAACCCTGTCCCAGGTTATGGAGAATGGGCGTGAGAAAATTATACGGATGGTAGCCGGGGGCGATCTCTGTTCCCATGGTTATAGTCCGGGTGCCGAAAGAGTGATCGAGTGGTCTGAAGAGGGTCAGCATGAAGAAGTTGTGCTGATCCTATTGGGAAGGAACCATGTAAATCCCGACCGCGCTGACAAGCGTGGCCGAACGCCACTTTCATGGGCTGCGGAGTACGGGCGTGAGGAAAGTGTGCGGATGCTATTGGAACGTGATGAGGTCAATCCGCACAGTGCTGACAAGAGTGGCCGAACGCCCTTGTCATGGGCGACGAAGAATGGGCATGACAAAATTGTGGGGATGCTATTGCAGCGGAGCAATGCCCATCCCGACACGGAAGATGAGAGTGGCCAAACATCATTTCCATTGCCTACTGGGAATGACCGTGCGACCGTTGTCCATGGGGAACCGGAGTCACATGACCTTTTAATATCAGGACTTGACGAGGAATCATCCGGGTCCCTCGTACCAGACTCCTCCCCGCTACCTGGCCTACCCCAAAAAACGACCCGGCGGTTTTGGCGTACCACTGGCCGCAAGTTGTCTCCCTTCGTTTACATACGCAAAGCGCTCTCCCGTTGATTGCTGGTCCCCCTCCTACTTCTCTCCAACTATGCAACCCCTCCTCCACAACTACTCGTCTGCCACCAGATCCGGTATCACTTGCTAATAGCCGACTAGCAAGCGGGTGGGAAGGCTGTCCATGTTGTTGTAATTAAGGAAACATTCGTGACGACCGAAAAAGTATTTATTTTCCTTTTATTTCCCTGTCTAGCCTATTATTTCCTCTATTCCTTTGGCGCCTTATTCTTTCCCTTCCTCATATTCATATATACCTCTCTCTCCTGCCTCTGGCGGACGAGTTTTTTACCCCTCTTCTGCCCAAACTGTAGTTTAAGCTCGTATGGATGCTCCCTAGCTATACCCCATAAGTCCAATCATGCCAGAATCCCCACTTGATCGGTTTGCGGGGCAGCGGGAATGGACGAAAGCTAAGGGCTGTTCAACTTGGGAGAAGGCACTTGCATGTTGATCGCGCTTCCGGAAGTCTCTTTGTGTCTTGGGAGTGTGGTTTGTGGTCTCATTTGGTGTATAGATATCGTGATTTATAGAGGTGGCACTCTATATGTTATTCCTTTGTTGGGGCAGGGGTGTGCAGAATCATCCAAATAATACGTGTGGCGGTCCGTGCAAGAATCAAGATACTTATCATTATGTTTTTTTATATTATGATATCCTTGTCTTTTTATATAATATTATCATGGTCTTTGCCCTTGGCAATCGGATAATGAACAGGGTAGCGGGGTCTACGACGGCGCTTTTCAACCTCTCTAGCTCAATGACTAGGTACCAGGTGCATCCGCTCGCTGTGCCGCTGCCTAATGTGTTATGTCGGTAGGAACTTGCTCCACAACTCCCGTGGGAAGACTGGTTAGGTAAAACAAGTAAGTTAGTCAAGCAAGTCACTAAGTGGTTTTTCCGCATATAACATGTCTCCTTGGGCCAAAGCTGATAGCTGGAATCCCATAGTTGTTAGGGTATGATAGTTAGTTTGGGGTACGACCGGTTTAGGGTCGTGACTGCCACTTGGGGGTTTTTCCCGTTGTGTG
>Ga0307509_10002791_pt1 | contig 27715 bp, 21 predicted proteins | sample 10_EM_MG_FD_202245 | JGI IMG/M metagenome (GOLD analysis project Ga0307509, IMG submission 202245) | Populus trichocarpa ectomycorrhiza microbial communities from riparian zone in the Pacific Northwest, United States - 10_EM | ecosystem: Host-associated > Plants > Roots > Unclassified | place... | reverse complement strand
TTCGGCGATGCGTGAGAATCAGGATTCGGCTATGCGTGAGAATCCTACATATTGATACTGTATATAGTAGAAGATATATAAGCGACTTTCTTGAAACCTAGATCATTAGTTCGCCAGACCAGTGAGACGTGAGACGTGAGACCCGGGAGGGACCAAAAAAGGTGCTGCCGCCCCAGACACCAGGCGACGTCTTAGCAAGCAGCAAATTAGTTGTGATTACACAAGCAGGGATGAGGGGTGGGTCAGGACGCGGAGAAGAGGTGATGAGGAGCTATCGCCGCATCAGGAGAAAGAAGAGATGAGAGAAAGAGTCTGGGGTAGTCCAGACGTAGGGAGGGCGTCAGGTTGCGTCAGGACGCAAGGAACGTTGCCAGGTAGCATCTGGAAGCGTGGGATGTGGCAGGGCGTTGCAACGCAAGTCAGAACGCACAGAACGCATGGGACGCAGGAGATGCGTCGCTTGCGTCAGGACGCAACGCCGACGGATCAGACGCAGGGTCCGTTTTTGCTGATGCTGGCAGCTCAGCATATCACTTTTGCTCGAGAAGAAAAACCAAAAATGAAGCCTTTTTCGTCCATATTCCAGATATTCCCTGGCAAGAAGTGGTGTTTTTGGAGCGGTCTCAGAAGCTTGTTGTAATAATCGCGAAGGGTAATAGGATTGTTGGCAAAGACTCTTTGCTGATCGATTTGTGTACTAAACTTTCCAGCTATCCTAGCTGAGGATGGCGATCTAAGAAGCGTGTTATCCAGTTCTTGCCCAAAATAGCGAATTTTGAGTCTCCTTCTTGCTCAGCTCTCTGCCGGGCCAGAACGTTGGTCATTTCCCTCAACATATCCATTTTTAGTGGAAATCTCCAATCATCAAGCTGCTGACACCATCGCTCGAGAGCCTTTTCCCCCATTGGAGGAAGTTTTTGCTGATCTGAATGGGCCACCGGTCGCTCTCTTTCTTTCTTCCATCGGTCATTCAGGGTGGATCCCGCAATACCGTACTCCAATGTGAGTATTGCCCATGGGCTGCCTTCTTCCCACCTTTGCAGCAATGCAGCCCGAACCCGCTCCTCTCTCTCGCTGTTGGTTACCTTTCTGGGCTTCATGTGTGCCATTGTTGTACAAGGAGATGTTACCGGCTGTTTGCATTCTTAGAATACGACTTATAATATTTAAATGCGGGGTCCCTCGCTAGGCTGACTCATCATTTGAGACATCCGGCTTCCCCGTGATATCCGGTTACCATATGGGATACGTTACTGCGGTAGCACACTCTTAGATAGCTTGGCGTGCATGTTTTCTAAGTTGGACAAGTACAACCACACCTTTCTCAACAGTCAATTGGATCACAATCACATCTGATATTACCCGGCTGGCAGCAATCGTCCTTGGTTCAATCCGGGATTGTCGGGCGCTGGAAGCTTCTCACGCACCAACTCCATCAGCCAAAACACAGCGGCTACGCAAAAAAAGCTTGATGATGGCCCATTTAGCAGATGCGAAAGCGCTTCTCGACAATCGAGGTCACTACACCGGTCAAACCTTCCATGGCGTTAATCCGCTCCTACTTGTTGAAAAAATTATCCGCGAGCGTATCTTTGAGAGCTTATACTGGAAAGAGCAAGCATTTGGCCTGAATAGTGGGGACTACCCCCTCTGCCCTTCTATGCATACATTGTTTTCTGCTCCTGCTAATTGACTGGTGTAGCTGCGACATTACTTGATAGAGCGGTCGAGTTAACGTACATTGGAGGGCAGTACTCCAACCAACGGCCTACACCATTTCTGTGCCTCACCTTCAAGCTCCTACAACTTCAACCTAGTCGGGAAATAATCTTAGTCTATCTTAATGACCCCGATTTCAAATACCTTCGTACGCTCGCGGCGTTCTACATACGATTGACGTGGAGTGCTGTGGATATTTACCGAACCTTGGAGCCATTGATGGGGGATTACAGAAAACTGAAGGTTCGTGGCATGGGCGGCTGGAGGATGACCTACGTTGATGAGTTCGTTGATGAACTCTTGACTAAGGAAAGAGTCTGTGATATCGCGCTACCGCATATTAAGACACGAGCAATGCTTGAGGATGCCGATGAGTTGGAACCCAGAGAGAGTTTGCTTGGAAGTGAAGTCGAAAGTGAGGAGGAGAGTGATGCTGGGGATGAAAAGGGAGCCAATAGTGGGGATGAACAATAACTCGGCGATACCAGGTTTCCTTTTTCTTCTCTTTTTTCGTGGTGCTTGGATGCCTCAACATCCTGTTTTTCAAGTGGTGGTCAGTCACGGCAATGGTTAATGGCCTCCATTGGGATGACTGGCTATATTTGGGATACCCGGGTAATTGGGATTAGGATATAAAATATCTCAAATTGCCTATTGCCTTGCATCCTCGATCTCTGCTGTATCATATCAAGTATTCGCTATCTCCATCTAAACTTACAATTTTTCTTTAGAATAATCGCCCGAGTGCTACCACGCCCGTAAAGTCCTCATACCCCTTCCTCCACCTCATGAACAATACTTCTGAACAGAAACGGAGCAGCAAGAGCCTTCCAGATAACTGTTCTCGGGCACGCCTCTAAGGCCATTGTAAACCTTTATCACAATTTGTTTTACTGGATAGTGGAAGGAGAGGGCTAGTGAAGCGTTTCCAAGGGGCGGTAGTACTTGGGAGGGCATGGGAACTTTGTGGACGCGGCTGTGCACTTGCCCTTCTCACAGTGACCTTCCTGGTTCGAGGTTAAGTTAGACATGCCCTATGAACTCCCAAAATATGCGCAAGTGGTGGCTACTTAAACGTGCCTTGATTTAATTCCTTTTCCTTTCTTCTTGGAGAATCCTAACTCCATCAGCCACCCCCAATGCTCCTCGTCTCCAGACTTCCCACTCCCATCTCACAATATCAACTTCTGTGCATAAATCTTTGACATAGCCTAGCCCCCCTATCCACATAACTAGTTCCCATAGTCTTCTTCCGCCTGTAATCCAGTCAAACATCCCACCATTGCCACCCAAATCTGTGGCCCTCATCCAAGCTGTAACCAAAAACCAGACCACTGCGAACAGCGCACCAATGAAATAGCCACACGCAACCTGTCCAACTGTATGGTAGGACAAGTAAATTCTACTCAGCGCTACTGTGGCCGATACGGCTAAGATTCCGCAGCTGAGTGCCCATCGAACCATCGGACTAAACCCCTTGGATCGGCGATGGATCCAAAGCGAAAAATATACGGCGAAGAACGCCATAAACTGGGCGTGAGAGGAAGGCATTCCGTACCCTTTTCCATACATCCCTAGTCATAATAATTCTTGTTAGCTTCGTTATGTATAGGGGTAGAGGGTGAAACGTTTTGGTCGGCCCTGTTTGAAGTATCTTTTGAGTGCCCAGTTCACCGCCTCGCAGGATAGTTGTCCTGCAAACATAAGTAGAACTTCTATTTCGCGTTGGGCGATCACTAGTGTGGCGTAAGAGACGCCGAGAGCTTGGGGGAGGAGGGCTAGCCATGCACATAGCAGTGATACTGGATCGTCGGGGTTCTAGTGTCGGCCTAGTCAGCCAGCGAATAGGGAACTGTGAAGGAATATACAAACATAGTAAACGTGGGAAAAACTGAGGGAAGCAAGCGGGGGTTCGAAGTGCTCTTCGGCCATTATACTAGAGGTTTAGGGGAGTGAGGTGTTGATAATTCACGAAGGGGTCTGGGTGTTTAAACTCAAGCTCGGAGGTGATGGGTTGGATTAACTTAAGGTTTAGCGACGTGGGTTAGGGGTTTTTGGGGCGAGTGAGGCGAGGTGATGATTTTGTACTCGAGTACTCAAGAACATCTAATTAATATCCTACAGCACGCAAATTTTGAGGTCTGAGATTAATTGGTGAATTAACTTTTGATTTATCATACCATGTTTAAAATCCACGGAGTATTCACGATCAAATCTACAATGGACTGAGCTAGTGAAGGGGCAACTAAATGATTTATCGTCTGTCTCCCGATTTATCACTCCTCTGACAGGCTTTTGATCTCGTCCTCCCCAGTCCGTGTAAGAACAGCAACCCCTTCAACGTGATGTGTTTGCGGAAAAAAATCAAATCCGCGAATTTCATCAACTCTGTATCCACTACCTTCTCCATTAAGTATATATCCCAAGTCCCTCGCCTGAGTATGCACATTGCAACTAACGTAAACCACTCTCTTAGGTTTAAATTGCAAAAGTTGGTCCAGAAACAACTTATCACAACCCTTTCTCGGAGGATCGATGATCACGCTCGTTTCAGCGCCGGGAAAGTCTATTGATTCGAAAATCCTTTCCGCATTGCCGGCTATAAAGCGGGCGTTATTGATGTTGTTGGCAGCTGCGTTAGAACTTGCATAGGCTATGCTGTCGGCGGCGATGTCCACTCCAATTACGCTTGTTAGGTCTTTGCCGCAGAGGATTGTAAAGAGGCCACTTCCGCAGTATGCATCTACTAGGTACTTCGGAGGGGTAGAGTGGGTAGTTTTTGTGCCGTCAGGAGAGGTAGTGACTACTGGGTAGTGTAGTTTCGAGCGAACGTAATCAGTGAACTTAATTGATTAGTCCAAGGGTAAAAGTTAGCTAGAGGAATGACACGACCATGATCAATTCTGGGGAACATACAGTTGGCAGTATAGAATTATTGTTCTGGAAGAAAGCTCCAGCCGGATTCACAAACTTGTAATTCCCGACGTATTCCGTGGTCTGAGCATTGCTGTCTGTGATACATTCTTTCTCCTCCACCCATTCCGTATCTCCTTCTTCACTTTCCTTTCTTGGTCTCCTAGTTGTGCTTTCTCGAAGTAGTAATGTAGCGCCGCGTTTGTAAGTATGGAGGTTCTCCTCTACATATTTTCTAGCAGACTTAATCCCTTTCCTCAAAATCTCTGTTCCGATCGGACAATCCTCAATATCCAGAACTCGTCTCTGACCTTTGACCATAAAACCAATGTCCGGTGTTGGATCCCCAGCTTTAAACCCCCCTTTACGTGGACCGTCAAAATGTGGTGTCAACTTTGTCCGATAACCGTACTGCAGTGGGCTTCCGACTGTATCTCCGATGCCCGGCAGTAATTTCGGATTAAGATTGGAAAAGTTGTTGTAGGCTTTCTGAATCACATTCCGTTTATGTTCCAGCTGCTTTGCGTACGGAATCATCTGAAACTGACAACCAGAGCAGGTGCTGAAGTACTTGCAACCAATAAGTGAATCGTTGCGATCCTGAGAGGGGCTCTTCACGGAGAGGAAGTCGGTTACTGAATGGGTAGGCGTGTGTCGAATTACTTTTGCTGTGACGATGTCCCCGGGAATAGAGAACGGGACGACGTAAATTCGCCCACAATGCTCTGCTAGACCATCGCCGGTAGATGAGAGAATTTTTATGGTGAGCTCTATTTCGCTAAATCTCGGAGGGAGGCCTTGTTCCGAGAAAGGAACTTCCGGCCGTGAGAGACCCAAGGTCGACATCAGGGAAGAAATGTCTGCTTGGAGGACCTCCTCTACCCCGCCTTCTTTGACGGGCTTCACGGACCGTGATAAAAGGCGGCGTTTTTTGTTTTGAGGAGGACTTCCATTATCAGGGCGGCGTTGAGAGTGAGTATTCGAAGGATTTAGAGGTGGTAGCGGAGGAGGGGCAGACATCTTGGACCAGATCCGGGGTGGGGTGTAGGCAACAGTAGACTTAAAGTATCGAGACGGTGCTGGAGCAGTCCCGGGAAAGGCCAATTTGAGGCTTGGAGGCCGGAAGGGCAGGAGGTATCGATTGATCATGCACTGGCGTGTTTCCTTACTTTGCCACTGTTTGTCGGAGCGATTGGACGCAAGGTTGGCTAGAAAATTTCAAAGCTATCAATACAACCCTAAACCCTAAGCGATAATTTCAAACGCTGTATCGTATGATATCATACCGTACTCCACGCACCTAAGTGGGTTGTGGATCCCCTAGGAACTACTCAGAGTATTTACAATGATATGTGTCGTGGCATAACAAAAACAATGGCGTGGGCCAGCGCTCTGGAGACAGTGTGAAGTGGGGCGTTTATTATGGCGGAAGATAGAATCCCATGCCGTATTAAATATATAGACTAATCTGCCGGCCCCATTTTATCTCTTAAAAAGCAAAAAAAGAAGTGAAAGAACAGCCAGAATCCTAAAAGAGATACAAGCAATCCGCCCAATGTCCTTCACGTCCTTTTGTTCCCAAACGCCATCGTCGAACCCCTTCGTATATATCAATCTCACTACGACAACTGTTATACAAATGCAGTTTTAGAAAATCGTTAATTATACCGGTACGGGCTGCCCCTGACTGTGACCCGCGCTTTCTTTCTCAACCTCCGTGCATTTCTTTAACATATCATCTTGCCATTCTGCGTATTGTTTTCTTCTTTTAGGGTTCAGATAGTCAACCTTGTCCTGCATCATAGTGCCAATACCGCTCTCTTCCTTCTCCTTGACTTTGGTCTCTGTCCTAGTCCGAACTCTCAGGGTTCTAACCACCATTGGAGCGACAGGCGCAGGAGTAAACGCAACTTCTCTCTTCTTTTCTACTGGAGCCGAGCTAGCACCCAGTTTGCTCTTCGGGACAGCCTTTTTCCGGGCTGGAGTGTTGGTTACCTTCCCAGCCATAATCTCAGCTTGGAGCTGTAAGTCCTCCTCATCGGCAGCTGCGGCCTTGCGTTTCTTGATACCGCCTTGATCGGGAACCTTCTTCAACCATTCGAGCTCTTTGATTCCCATCATCGATAGATCCTTGACCCAACCATCCGTATCCTCCTTTGTAAACCCATCTTCACCAACACTCCCGAGGGCTTTCATTACACCGTCACGCTTCATACAATAGCCTTCTCCGCGTCTCCATTTTCCGGCAGATCCGACGGTGATGGTCTTTCCTTCGGGGAGAAGCTTCTCGATAATAAGTAGGGCGGCGGCTGTGATGATAGGAAGAGCATAGTTCTTTCTGCGAGGGAACTTGTCGTCCGGCGCAACCGTTAGGGTCGCGATCGTTCCGGCAATAATGTGAATTCCAGCGGAGGGGCAACCCAAGGCGCGACAAAGGGTAATGACATGAGATTTAATCTCTGGATCAACGGATAAGAGATTTGAATTACCGGCAGCCGGTGTAGAAATAGACGAAATAGTGGAGGGGGTTTCTAGAGGAGCTTGTGGGGCGACCTGTTGAGAGCGAAAGGAAACCGTTGTCAAAGCTTTATGGAATTGGTTATAAAGGGCACCATAGGCTTTCTTAGCTAGTGGTGGTCGGGGCTCGATAGCCGGAAGATCAAGCTTTTTTCGCAATCTATCCCGCATCATTAGAGTTAAGGGTCTACCTTATGGAAAACGAGAAAAGTGGGAATACCTATCACACGCGATGTGAGCACAGACATAGACTCTTGTCACCTCCTCTGCGGGTTTTAAACTACTGATTCGATTGCGAGACTGGGTGATGAGTGACGCGGATAGATCGATGAGTTCTGACGGTACTGCTCCAACGAGTGACGGGATCAGACCCGAAAGAGTGGATTCAAGAGCTTTGTTCATGGCGAGAGAAGGGCTATCAGGCGTAGCAGGGGGAAAAACTTTTAGCGGAGGTCTTGGTAGTACCTTGCGAGAGAGATGAGGAGTGGAGAGCAACCAAATGGAAGGTAGATAAGAGGGACCTTCAAAGTTTCGCGTCCTTTGAGGCTCAAATATGACTCAGCAGAATACTGAGGGTCTTGGCGTTCGATTAACCAATTTTCTTTTCTTTCTTTCTATCCAGTTTGATGAATCCTAAATTTCCTAGCAAAGTGGTTGCTGGTCGATTTCTTTTTTTCACAACGAAATTTCTTGCCATAGCCATGCCTCGCCCAAAGGAGGACAAGTCGGATCCTTCTCTTCAATTACTTTCTGAGGATCCGACTTCCTCCGAATCTCAGCACAAGCCAAAGATTATCCTTTCTGATTCCGAGGATTCAGACTCCGGAGACACCCAAGAGTATCATTCTGCGGTCGAACTGCCTGACGGGGGATATGGCCATAAGCTCAGGATTAATGAAGAGTATGCAAGACGGTTCGAACACAACAAGAAGCGCGAGGAGCTTCATCGCTGTATGTTTCACCCCCATCATGGCCGCCCCACTGCCCCACTGCCCCACTATCCCACCACCCACTAGGTCTCGCTAAAGATTTGTAGTGCAAGAGAAATATGGGAAACAGGATCTAGAAGAGGAAGAAGAAGACTCAGAGGAGGAGGACGACACAGCAGTACTAGCAACAGAACGCCTGGATCAAGAAATCGCCGCAACAATCGAGGCAATTCGAAAAAAAGACCCGAAAATATATGATGGGAGCACAGTTTTCTTCTCGGCCATTGAAGGAGAGGAAGAAGAAGCGGGTGGTAAAGGGGGAATTGAGAGTGGGGATGAAAAGCCAATGTTTTTAAAGGATTATCATCGCAAAAATCTCCTTTCTGGGGCCGTCGACGATGAGGATGCCCCTATGACTTATTTACAAGAGCAGGAGGACCTCAAGCGCACAGTTGTTCTTGAAATGCATCAAGTGGCTGCAAGTGAACCTGATTCTGATGCCGATGACGCTGACGCAGGTTTTCTGGTCAGAAAAACGGAACCTGAGAAGCTTCAACCTATTGTTGACATTCCCGACCCAGCAACCGCCGATCCAAACAATCCCGAAGAATACCTCACACGTTTCTTCCAATCTCGTGCATGGACTAAACCAACTGGACTTATCCCTCTCGGGGACGACGATTCGGGGGAAGAGGACCGTATAGAGGAATTCGAAAAAGCGTATAACTTTCGTTTCGAGGATCCTGATGCCAATGCCAGAAGTAAACTAATAACCTACGGTCGTGATGCTATTTCGGCCAATACAGTGAGACGGGAAGGGGTATCCGGAAGGAAGAAGGAGCGTGAGAAGAAGCGCGGGAAGCAGCAAGCCGAGAAGGAACTTCAGGAGAAGGAGAAGGGTAGACTACGGAAGCTCAAAACGGAGGAGTTAATGGAGAAATTCAAGATGATCCGAGAGGCGGCTGGAATAGGCGGCGATGGGGGTGATAAGGAGATTGAAGCGGAGGTCTTGAATACCCTTTTAGAGGGTGACTGGAGCGATGAACAATGGGAAGAATGGATGGCCAAGAAGTTCGGAGATAGCTATTACGAGGCTGATGTAGGCAAAATAAAGAAGCCAAAGTTTGACGACGAAATCGACGTCGGTGACATAGTCTCTGATCTCGAAGATGATGTCAGACTCGATCTCGAAGATGAGGAAGAGGAGGTTGACTCAAGAGCCTCGGAAAGAGATGAAAACGGCGGGGGTGCCCAAACGGCCAGGGAATCTAAGGACACGGGGTTCCTACAAAAAGAGGAGCGCAAAAACAAACAAAAGGGAAGGGATCTCAAACGTAAATTAGAGCGGTATGTTGAAGAAAACTACGATTTCGAAGACCAAGTAGGCATTTCCCCCTCCCATATCCCCTAGCCCCTGTTTCTAATTCGTACAGATCCCTTCTAATGGTTTTAAAACAACCTTCCGTTATCGAGAAACGACCCCCGAATCATACGGTTTAACATCCCTAGATATCCTCGCCGCAGAAGATGCAGATCTCAACTCCTTCGTTGGCCTCAAAAAACTCGCTGCGTTCCGAGAACCCGAGAAAAAAAAGAGAGATAAAAAGCGTTACGGAAAAAAGAGACGATTGAGAGAGTGGAGGAAGGAGACTTTTGGTGACGAGGAAGGAGTCAGGATGCCAGCTGACTGGAAGCCTGCCGGTATCGCGGAGGAAAAGGAATCCAGGGTAGATATCAGAGGGGAGGGTGGCGAGAGGAAGAAGAGGAGGAGAAAGGGAATAAAAGCTAACCGCTAATATCAGATGTACAATATAAGGGTTTGTTCTTCTGTATCTATCATACTAGCCGGGCTATACCTAGGTTAAGGTTACAATATACCGGTACCATGGGTGGTGAAATCAGTGGCCCGGCTTCTGCAATAGTGCATTTTGTAAAGGGAAATGTAGTAGTCGCTTGAAACCTCTCCTCCGGTATGATACACCACATTTTTCGGTCCTGTCTCGGTCTTGCCCCTAGTCATTATCAGGGCTGTTCTGGTAGGTGGTCAATGTCCTTGAAAATTATCTTGACTTTCGGTTCATGTCATGATCAATCACTCGCATATATAAAGAAGCGGATCTTGTTGAGAAATAGTGCCTAGTATTAGCTCCCACTATTTAAAGACAAAATCGTGGGTATAGAGAAGGGTGCTCCGAACGATGCTTGAAGACATCACTGTAATGGGATATATACGCACAGTATTATGTTTGTGTTTCCATTCAGCGGAGAGGAGGAGAATTGGCCTTCCGCTGCAACCTTTTTTTTTCCTGATACCAAGCAGACCTCTATTGTATCATGATAATATAGGAGAGACGCCGACTATCTCGAATAGTATGACTGTTGAGCGACGACTACTACTAGAGATGCGGGCGTTGGGCGATATCTGTCAAACACAGCCCGAGGGGCTGAGACCACTGGTGGCCGAAATCTTTGCTATGATATATGCGAAGTGATAGAAAAATTGGGAAACCAACACAACTCTGCTAACGCACCGGACTGAGAAGTAGGATCAGGCAAAGAAGTTGAATCGGTTTGTCTGCGAATTTTGCACAAACCCTCACTGCAGAAATTTCGACAAAATGGAATCCTCGGAATTTAGCTCAAAAAAGGGTAAATCTACCATGACGTACTATCAGAAACATCTCCTGCCCTCCTGAATCTTCCCTTCTGAATCTTCTTGATGCTTTGCGTCAATTGAGATTTCTAGATCTCTGTTTTTTTTATAAAAAAAATTGGCGCATTTTAACTGACTAACTTCCCAGCCTGACCCGCATCCTGGTTGAATACATCACAGAGTCTATGGTCCGGGGACCGGGTGTGAATTGTGATCGTCCCTGTAGTATTAGTGGAGATAGCAGTAAGATCCTGTTCGATGGGTGGGCGAGTATCAGAGATACGACGGCCGTATTTACTAACGCTATATGATACCGCGCGGGCGACTGGAGAAGGAACATAGCCACATCTCTCACGCCAGATATTAGTGGAGGCAGTAACGCATCGCTGTCTGATACGAGGGAATATCAGATACACCCGGGGGCTAGGAAATGCGCTGCAGTAAAAACGACTCGTGAAATCCACTATCAAAATTTAAATATCAGCTGGAATCAGCCTGTCATGTCAGCCCTGGATAGGTTTGGTTTGACAAGTTAACGGAATTGCAAGCACTAGTTAATGGGATTCAACAAGTCTTGAGGGCTGATCTTATACTCGAGTCGCCGGACTGAAGCTGCTGCCGTTTTGGTTGTAACGCACCAAAAGAAGACCCAACTTCGATCCGGCGACATGGTACTGTACTGTGTCGGAAAAACGCTAATCCTTCCCTGGAGCTCTTGTTTTGGAGCCCGGAGACTACAGAGCTAACGGAGGTAGTGAATTTCACGAACTTTTACAGCATAGTAACTTCACCGCCCCTGATTCGCCTTGGATTGGGGTGACAAAATTGTTAAGATATCTTGTGCGGTTATACACCCCCACCAAATATACTGTCCTCATTGATTGGCTCGTGGGCCAGGATTACTGAGGCCCGACCAATTAGCAGCGAATTGTATATTTGCTAGGGGTGTATATTTTCCTGTTCCGCGATTGTACCGACTTATTATTTCCGATTCCGGATGCACTTCTTTTTCTGACTATATATACATGTTCCACCACCTAAACTACAGCAGCTCCTTCAGGCTTCTTTCGGCCGCAAAAACAAAATATTTGTTGAATGAAATGCACAGCTCCACCCGGGTTCGTTGGAGCCCTGTCCACATCCTTCGCAGCAGATGGGCTTCCGTTCTTCGTGGGTTCCTCTGCTTTCTCCTCCCCTAACTCAGCAATCCGCGAACGCCCGTCTAGTTCGGTCAACTGTTCTAGGCACTCTCGGGTATCGGGGTGGTCTTCCCCTAGGATTTTGCTTAGCCCCTCGTATGCTTGTTGGTAGTGTGCCCTTGCTTTTGAGAAATCTTCTAGTTTTGAGTAAAGACGTGCTAAATGCTGGTGGTTGGTGTATGTGTAACGGTCGTCGGATCCCGAAGTCTTCTTGCGGATCTGCAATGCTCGCTGGTGCATCTTTACTGAGTCATAATACCTCTCCATGTACTGTAATAAAGCGGCGAATTTGTCAACGACGATTAGAGTTTCCGATGCCTCTGGTCCATATATTTCCTCGTAGCCTTCTAGTGCACGCTGGTACACATCCCTTGCCTCAGTGAACTTGTCTGATTCCCCCAGTATCCCCGCCAAAGCGAAAACATTAGCGAGGGTCTTTGGATGTGCGTGTCCTCGCGCCTTTTCTGTGCCTGCAAGCACACGCCGGCGCAGATTCTCCGCTTCTTCGAATTTTTTAAGGCTCTGCAGAAGTGTAGCAAGCGAGCCAATGGCAATGAGGGTTTTGGGATGCTCTGGGCCGAGGACCTTTTCTCTGCCCGAAACGAGACGCCGAGCTAGCTTTTCCGCCTCATCGAATTTGTTTTGGGACGTCAAAGCGGTTGCTAGGTGTTTAACAATGTTAAGAGTGATGGGGTGATCCGGGCCGAGTGATTTTTCTCTACTTTCTAGGGCGCGCCGATACATATTTTCGGCTTCGTCGAGCTTCCCCCGGTCTTGTAGTACTATAGCCAGATTGTGGATGCTCGCAGAAGTGGCGGGGTCATCGGGGCCTAGGGTCTTCTCCCGAAGCTCAAGTGCAAGCCAGTGCACCCTCTCTGCTTCTTCCAATTTCCTCGTTTTACGCAACGCTACCCCCAGGGAGTTCATGATGACGAGTGTTTCAGGGTGCTCCGGGCCTAGCGCTTTCTGGATACATTCAAGTGCACACCGATGGGTTTCTTCTGATTCATCGTACTTCTCTAGCTTGTGTAGCGTATTCCCCAAATGGATGAGGCATTTGATGGTGCTGAGATTCTCCCGACCTAACTGCTTTTCATTGGACTCCACCAAACGTCGTTGCATCTTCTCTGCGTCCCCGAATCTCCCTAGCTTATACAACACAGCACCTATGTGATCCATGTTGGTTAAGGTGTCGGGATGATCTGGACCAAATGCTTTCTCGCAGCCGCGCAGCGCACGCCGAAACACCTTCTCTGCCTCCTTATGTCTTTCCAGCTTTTGTAGCACTAAGCCCCAGCTATTGGTACTGGCGAGGGTGTCGGGGTGCTCTGGTCCAAGAACCTTGTTTCTAAATTCCACTACATGTTTGTGTACTCCTTCCGCTTCATCGTATTTCCCCCGACGTTGCAGGGCGAAAGCATAATTCGCAGCACTGGTGAGGGTGTCCGGATGACCTGGACCAAAAGCCTTCTCGTAACCCTCCTGCGCCCGTCGGTACATCCCTGTGGCGTCTTCGCTCTTACCCTGGCTGTCTAGCACGGCAGCTAAGTTATTTACGCTAGCCAGTGTATTGGGGTGATCTGGCCCAAACTCGGTCTCTCGATATTGTAGCGCCCCGCGATGCATTCTTTCTGCTTCGTCGTACTTCCCTAAGTCCCCTAATACCGCACCGAGATCGTTGATACTGGTGATGGTGTCCGGGTGTTCACTTCCAAGGATCTTTTCCCTAGATTCTAGAGCACGGCGATGCATAGTCTCCGCATCAGAGTAGAGTTCGAGCCCCTGTAGCACTGTACCCAAGTTGTTGATGCTGGTAAGGGTGTCGGGATGCTCTGGTCCTAAAGCCTTTTCTCTACCTTCAAGTGCACGCCGCTCCATTCTTTCTGCTTCATCGTATTTTCCTAGCATCTGTAGCGCTTGACCAAAGCGGCTGATGCTGGCGAGAGTGTCGGGGTGCTCCGAGCCAAGTGCCTTCTCCCTGCCCTCCATCGCGCGCTGAGCTGTTTTTGCTGCTTCAGCATATTTTCCCCGGCGAGCTAGTACTTGAGCCAGATTGTAGAGAGTGTTTAAGGTCTCAGGATGCTCTGAGCCGAGCGTATTCTCAAACCCTTCCAGTGCCCGCCGATGCATCTCCTCTGCTTGGCTATGCTCTCCCGAATCTTGAATCACCATAGCCAAGCTGTCGACTCGAGCGAGTGTAGTAGGGTGATTTAGCCCAAGTGAGACTTCGGTAGCCTCGAGCGCGAACCGATGCATCTTCTCAGCTTCGCTGTACTTTCCTAATTTATGAAGGATGATGGCCAGGCTATGGGCGCTGGCAAGGGTGTCAGGGTGCTGTGGCCCAAGTGCCCCTTCTCTCTCTTCGAGCGCACGCCGATTGACCTTCTCTCCTTCATGGTACCTCCCCAAACACCGGAGTACTAGAATCAGCAGATCGGTTTTGGCCACAAAATGCGTGTCGCTGATGTCTTCCTTGTCGTTCCTGCTCTGGATGACAATAGACCGTCTGATTTGTGTTTCCGCATCGCTGTAGCGCCCTGTTGCCTGTAAATATTGTGCTATACGAAAACACAGAGAGCTAGCCACGGGGTCCTCCGGCCACTGAGTAACAACTAGCGCATGCGGAAGGTACATAGCACATATATCCCGCATGCTGTGATCATACGGAGGGAATAATCCTGAGACTATCTCCAGAGCTTTATTCTTCCAATGGACCACCTCGTCAGGGGAAAGGTACGAGTGTATTGAATGTTGCACGAGACGATGCAAGTCATAAGCCGGATTGGCGATTGTTCTGGTAATTAACGAGAAACTCAAGAGCTTTCCGATAGCCGAACGGAAGTCAACCGGATTGTCTAAACCCGTCAAGCCGGCCTGAACTATCAGCGCCTCTGGTATATTCTGGCGATCGAGGAACGCAATCAACCGAAGAATCTCAACAGCTGCAGGTAGCTTTCGTTCAAGTTGTTCAAACGTGATGAAATAAGTATCGAGAATACTTTCTGGCACGTCTGCTTCACGGTGGATTTGTCGAAATCTTTTTCCTAGCAACTGCTTCTTCCTTTCGTCGTTCTCTTGCCAAATGTCCCAATATTCGGATGGCGAGATGCTGATCTCAGTCATGAGGGCTGCTGCACCCGAGATGGCCAACGGGAGGCGGTCCCATGCGTCAATCAACATTCCTGCAGCCTGTCTGCCCTTCTCATCCAAGGGCCCTAGGTTGTCAATTCGGCGGTAAAGTAGTTCCCTGGCTTCCTCATCCGTCATACTGCCCACTTCGACAAAGGTACAGGCTTCTCGGTGCGCTACTTGGCGGGACTTTGTCGTTATTATTATAGTGCCCTTTGATCCCTGTGGCACGAACTTTGATATGGCGCCTTTGTTAACGCAGAAGTTCTCCTCGTTGTCGGCGTTGTCAAAAACCAAGATCCAGTCTCCACTCTCTGGACTCTCGAGCCACTCCCTTACAGCGAAAAGAAGCTTCTCTTCGTCTGTGCCCTCATCTTTCGGATCAACGACAGGAGCAACCCCGGCACACTCCAATATGTAATTATAATCTTCACTAAACTTCAGAAACTCGCTTCCACGTATCCAGAAGACATGACGACGTTCTCGTTGCCGATAAACATATTCCAGGGCGATTTCCGTTTTGCTGGAAACATGTTAGAAAAATCCTTGGCAGCATGTACCTTAGTATGAACAAAATCTCAATGAGTGGGCATACCCGGAACCACCTAGTCCACAGAGAGCGATGCGGTTATGGGTTTCGCGCTCAGCTAATTTCTGAACACGTTCGATTATACTCTCGCGGCCAATGAAACCAAGATTCCGACTATATGGGACCATCCAGTGAGGGCCAGACGGCTTTCCGTTTCTCGATTCTGTATAAAACTATTAGAACTTTGAACTAGCGGCATGTCGTGACCAAAATAAATAATACCCTCAGATACCCCCCCTTTGGATTTGTGGTAATGATTGACGACAGTAGTCACATTGTGGCTATTGACGTTCCCGCTGAAGTGGCCTTTAATGTAGGATCGGTAAATGCCGCCGTTAGGGTCGCCCTCGACGTGGGGTTCGTTTACGCTGCTTTCAAGGAGATTGTCAGTCCTTGCTATTAAAATCCCCCGGCTCTTGCTCAAGCTGCAATGATAATGGGACGTCTTGAGTCGGCCTACTCCACTTGGGTCCGACAGCATCACGATAGAGTAGATCTGCCACAATCCAGTGGAATCGGCTGTTACAAGGTCTCGATTCCCCTATTTGCAAGAGCAAACCCGGCGCAACACAACCAACAGGGAGACCCACGGTGGCGTCGTGCCCATCTCTAGAGAAACCGTGCCGGTCTAGCACGACATGTATGGGGCACCCAGTCCCCCTAGTACTCGAGAGAAGCCGGTGATAGTTGCTCTGCTGTATGCCGATAGCTGCTGTGTGCTGATAGTGTATGGGTGGTAAAGGCGGAACCGCCGTTCAAAATTTGGCCCGAGTGTTGCGAGTAGAATGCGTGAACCTCCGCCCTCTTCCCTAAAGTCAGCCGAGTTTGGGAGATACTAATATGGTGAAATCGAACTTAGTATAGAGAATTCAAAGAGAATCTAGCAGTGATTAAACGGGATAACGACAAAATCGGCACATGGTTGTTAGTGTACGGCAGGGTGTGGTGCCCTCTTGCCGCTTGTCGGAGACTCATTATCCACCGTGCTTCGATCACCTGCGTGGCTGCGCTGGGGCGTTGTTTTTTTGTTTTTATAGCTGCGACGTTATTATTCGGTTCCTTTGGTGCGCTGCTTGTCCTGCACTCACCAAAATCGAAAGTCTGTCCCTGACCTTTACCTATGCACAAACAACCGCTCCAGCACACCTTGCTTGTAAGAATTGCACCTACTTCTCATAACCTCTTAACACGACCGGTGCTAGAGACCCTGGTTTCTAGGGATTTTTGATTTGGGAGCAATAGCTATCGACATAATTCTCCCATTGTCAAGGCCGCCAGAGGAGTGTGCTTGCCCCGGGCAAGAGGTACCCAAGGAGAAAATAGGGACGTTTCAGTGATACCGGTATTTCGCCGTTTCTCAAAAGTGGCGCTAACCTCGCCCCTTATGCTCGGGTACTTCCCGCCCGGGACGGGTGATTGCCGCGTTGCCACTGGCGGTTATACCCTCGTCCGCTGTCAATCGCTCAGCTCGATACCTGTTAAGGCATAAGCACTATGCCGGGGTGCAAGGGTACAAGTATTTGGGGCCCGGTGACACAAGTCTTCGCCTAGCGTGTGCCCTGTCGTCCGGGTTTTCGCCAAGGCTGGGTGCTTCTTAGAGTTGAGCACACTTCCAAGCATACGATAAGTGATGGCTGTTCTTTGAAGTGTGGGTATCCAAAGCTAAAAGATGAAGATAGAAATTAGGGGCTGTTTTGGTATGATACACTGCGATTTGGGATGACTGTTATCTCAAAATGCGTCCCACCAAACACATTTCAAAAAAAACCCCTAAGCATGTTTTGCCAACAATTCCGTGCTGAACAGCATGTTATTTAGAAACTATCATTTAGGTTTTGTTAGTAAGTATAAGGAGGTTTCAAGAATCTTGTTTAAATAAAAATTTAGGGCGCTTCTGGCTGCCATCTCGGACCTTTGTTCGGACCTCGGGTATGGAGGCTTGCCACAGAACGCTATCTTGCTTTTGAGTGGCATGTCTGGTTGCCACAAGAACCCAACAATCATGCCAAAATGAAGGTTTCTGAAATATTATCCTGATCCGAATAGCATTTCACAAGCTCTCATTTTGGAACCATGTACTGTACACAAGCTACTCGTCCCAGGCAAAGAATTATCCGGAAACATGGATTAAAAAAAATATGTGGTAAAGCCCCTGCGATTGTATGAGCGCCCATACAAACTCAAAACTCGTATTTTCGAATGCTTCTTCCCTGGGACGAGTACAAAAACCCACCACAATCAACTTTTTTGAATAAAATATAAAATAAATATTGGAACGCAGGTGCCACTGTGTTTCCCATCACAATTATTCCAGGGTTTTTTTTTCGAGTCACATTTTTTAAAATTGGTTTTTGTGGCGGCCACACTTCTTGGAGGTTGAAGATGTTGAATTATGACAAACTTGCAGCTACTATCATAGCCGAAACTCTCGTTCTGTGATTATCAAAGTTTGAAAAATCTAGGACGACCAGACGCGCGCCCTTAATAATCCCCATTGATGACCCACCTAACGGCGTCTGGTAATTTTGCTGTAAGTTAGTGCACGCTACCGCGCAGTGTCGTATGGTAGGCTATCCAGGCATATCATTCGAATCCTTGGGATCGGTGAGCGATGAAATGTGAAGGAGGACATTATTTCCCTCTGATCTTCTCTTTTGAGACTTGGGGGTTTGCTCCTTGCACTCGCGCAGCGATTTAGGTGGGCAGAAGGTCTTTTTCAGGTCGGTGGTATGGCTTCTGTTATGATTGTTTGTGGGGTAGTGGAGCAGTTTGTAACCTCTAGGCTAAGTGTGAAGAATAGTCTCTAGTGTTTAAGAGTTGGCGCTTTCCGTCTTGGGTATATTCACCCATCTTCCCTCTGATCCCGAATTTGACAGCGTTTAAGCGCACGGGCTGGTGCCAGGAAGGACTGCAGGCTGGCGTTTGTGGGAGAGAAACGAGTACATCACACAAGTCACAGGCTATAGATGTAATTTAGATTCTTGTGACTTCCAAGGAATTTGGTTAAGATCTTAGAGAAATTTCCTTCTCCGGTATAGCGCTCCAAATATCACAAGACCGAGAAAACTAATAAGTCCTATCTATGAGTAAATACCCCCCCGGAACTCCGATTATACGGAATCCCGAAGCTCTGCATCTGCTTTACGGCATTCCTAAGAGTTTCTTCTCCTTGAAGTCACCGGCTTCTACCCGACCAACTCATTCGCTGCATTAACCTAACAGCCCAACCTAACCTGCCCGGGACACCGTTTTGATCAACCCCGGCCTCTGCTGCGACTTCTAACCCAACCTTTGCCGCTTCGGTTCCGTCGTTTGCGACTATTTGAGGGTTTGCGCAGCTCTCTGCCTCGCAATCGGCGGCGTTGGGCTCTTGGTTGGTTGGCATTCTCTCTTTTAATTCTGCTATAAACCTCAAGCACCGAATAAAATCAGGGTGGTCTTCTCCCAGGGTTGTGCTCAGCCCTTTTATTACCCGTTGGTAACACTGCTCTGCCTCCAATAATTGCCCCCGCTTTTCATGAAGGGCGGCCAGATGCCATAGGGTAGTATAGGTGGAGCGATGGTCGAAACCTAGAGTCTTCTCTCTAGCTTTTAGTGATCGACGGTATAGTTCTTCTGCATCATCGTACCTCTTGAGGTTTTGGAGCATGGCTGCCAGATTGTCAGCTGTGTCGAGAGTTTCTGGGTGTTCTGGCCCTAGCTCCCTCTCGTGACCTTGTAGTGAACGCAGAAGCATCTCTTTTGCTTCGGCCTTTTTATTCTGACAGCGGAGAGCAATGGCAACAGCGTTCATACTCCTTAGAGTTTCGATTGCAGCTGACCCAAAGGCCTCCCCGCTGGTCTCTAGGATACGCCGATGCATTTCCTCTGCTTCGGCATAATTTCCTCGAAATTGGAGGGCCATGCCGACGTTGTAGATGCTAGCAAGGGTTTTGGGATGCTCAGGCCCGAGAGTTTTTTCAGCGATCTCGAGTATGCGTCGGTGCATCTTCTCTCCCTCTTCGAACTTCTCCAGGTCCTGCAAAACGTTTCCCAGGTTGTAGACACACTCAAGAGTGCTCTCATGGTCGAGCCCAAGTGCCTTTTCTTTGTGTTCTAGTATATGACGATACATCGTCTCTGCTTCCTCATACTCTCCCAACTCACGCAGAACGAGTGCCAGGTTGTCCGCACTTCTGAGGGTATTGGGATGTTCAGGCCCGAGCGCTTTCTCCCGACCTTCTAGCACACGTCGGAGCATCTTTTCCGCCTCTACAACCTTTCCCCGCCGATGTAGCACTCTAGCAAGATGGCCAATAAATGTTAAAGTATCTGGGTGTTCTGGTCCAAGCGCTTTCTTAGTTGCTTCGGATGCGCGTTCATACACCTCCTCTGCTGCTTCGAGCTTCTCCGAGTCCTCTAGAATATAAGCTAGCTTGTTGACGCTAGTCTGGGTGTCGGGGTGTACTGGCCCAAGTGCCTCGTCTTTGATCTGTAGGACTCGCCGATACATCTCTTCTGCCTCGGGGCGTTTGCCTCGTGTATACAGGGTGAAGGCAAGATTGTACATGCAGAGAATGGTATCCGGATGGCTGGGACCATACGCTCTCTCTGTGCCCTCTAGCGCGCGTCGCTTCATTCCCTCCAATTCATCATCTCGGCCCTGGTTCTGGAAGAGCAAAGCTAGGTTATAAATGCTGTCGAGAGTATCGGGATGTTCGAGTCCGAGCAATCTCTCTCTACAATCAAGTGCGTGACGCAGCATCTCTTCCGCCTCATCATACCTTTCCAGGTCGCGCAGTGCCTTAGCTAGTTCATGGGTGCTATCTAGAGTTCGTGGATGCTCGAGCCCAAGGGTTTCCTCCCTCACCTGTAGCACAGATCGATGCATCGCCTCCGCATCGCCGTATTCCTCCGTATCTTGGTGAACCATGCCTAGGTTGTTGACAGCGATGAGAACTTGTGGATGTCCATGTCCGAGAACTCCCCCCCCGATCTCTATTACGCGTCGAAGCAACTCCTTTGCTTCGGAGTGTCTCCCCCAGCGGCGGAGCACGAGGGCCAGGTTATTGGTAGTTCCGAGTGTGCTCGGGTGATCCGGTCCCAAAGTGTTCTCATTGCCTTCGAGGTCGCGCAGATACATACCCTCAGCTTCTTCATATCTGCCTAACTTCTCCAAGGTTTCAGCCAAGCGATTGAAGCTACGGAGTGTATTGGGGTGCTCTGGCCCAAGCACTTTCTCTCTACCTTCCATCGCACGCCGATGCAGGCTTTCGGCCTCGTCGTATTCTCCAAGCAATTGAAGCACTGTGGCCAGGTAGAAAAGGCTGTCCAAAGTTTTGGGATGGTCTGGTTCGAGCACCTCCTCCCTTCCCTCTAATGCTCGCCTATGAAGTTTCTCTGCCTCGGAGTATTCCTTCAGATCTTTCAGTGCGAGGGCTAGGTTGCTAACAGCACCAAGAGTGTCAGGATGTTTCTGCCCAAGAACCTTTTCCCTACCCTCCATTACAAGCCGGTGCATTTTCTCCGATTTTTCGAACTGCCCTAGGTCCCGTAATATCACGGCAGAGTTGTTCATGCAGGTGAGGGTATCATGGTGTTCAGAGCCTAGGGTTTTACTTGTCATTTCTAGCACCTTCTGGCTTAGACTCAGGGCCTCGACGAGATTCCCTTGGCGCCACAAAATCGTAGCTAATTTGTGCATCTCACCAATGGTTTCAGGTTTATCTGGTCCCAGAGTCTCCATAGAACTATTAACTACATGCCGAAGCAGCTTCTCTGCCTCGTCATTCTTTCCTAGCTTGCCTAGGGTGAGAGCTAGGTTACCCATGGTCGAGTACATGCTAGAATGATTCGGCCCTGCATTTTTCTCGATGCGTTCTAGTGTGCTCCGGTATATCTGCTCTGCTTCCTCATATCTCCGAAGAGCATACAGAACCGATCCAAGGTTATACATGGTGGTGAGGGTATCAGGGTGACATAGGCCGAGTGACTCCTCTTCAACTCTCAGTATTCGTCGCTGTATCACCTCTGCCTCGGCATGTTTCTCCTGGATAGAGAGCAAGACCGCCAAGCCACTACTGCTGCGGAGGGTGTCTGGGTGTTCTGATCCAAGTGCCTTTTTGCTGGATTCTAATACCCGCCGATGCAACTCTTCTGCTTCAGCATGCTTCCCTAGCTCCTGCAATACCGCTGCCAGATTGTACATGGAACCAAAGGCCTTGGGGTGATCTGCTCCGAACTGCTCCTCTTGAATTTCCAACGCGCTCCGATGCATCATCTCTGCGTCTTTGTATTTCCCCTGATGCCTGAGCACAATCGCAAGCTTATTGACATTAGCCAATGTGCTATGGTGATTGCTCCCCAGAATCCTTGTCGCGGCTTGTAGTACACGCTGATATATCTCCTCTGATTCGTCGTACTTTCCTTGATCAAGCAAGATACAGCCCAGGAGACTAAGCTCAGATAGGTGCAACTGGGTCTCGGTATCATCGGTGGCCTCCCCTCTGAAAGAAATACATCGTCTGATCTGCATTTCCGCATCGTTGTAATAACCTGCGGAAGAGAGGTATGACGCAATGCGGTAATAGAGAGAGCCATCAGTAGGGTGTGCAGAACCTTTCGTTACAGCGAGTGCGTGTGGGAGATAAAGAGAGCAGACATGTCGCGATTCATGCTTATACCGGGGGAACAATCGCCACATCACTTCGAGCGCGGTGTTTCTCCAGTGAGTGACTTCGTCAGGCGTGAGATATTCCCGGATAGAATGTTGCACTAGACGATGAAGCTCGTATACAGGCCTATCGCCCCGGGTTTTGGTAATCATTGAGAAGCCGATTAATTTCCCAATAGCTGTCCGAAACTCAAGCGGGTTATCCATACCGGGCAAGTTAGACTTAGTTAAGAGTTCCTCTGGTATATTCTGGCGATCGAGGAAGGCAATCAGCTTTAAAAGGTCTGTGGCTGCAGGTTCTTGCTCTGTAATTCGCTCGAAAGTGACGAAGTATGTACTCAACACACTCTCCGAGGCATCCTCTCGGTGAATATCCAAAAAGGCTTGTGAGAGCAGTCGGCTTTTTAATTCTTCACTTTTCTGAAGAATTTGCCAATATTCGGATAGTGAAGAGCTAGTCTCTCTCATGAAAGCGGTTGCTCCTATGATAGCCAAAGGTAGATAATCCACAGCATCAAGCACCATTTCAATAGCCCGTTCGTCGTCCTTCGGGTTGTTTAGACCCGGGCCCGCGATTCTACGCGACAACAAATCTTTGGCTTCTTCCACTGCCATCTTCCCGACCTCGACAAACTGACAACCTTCTCGCTCTGCTACCTGCCGAGACTTTGTAGTAAGAATGATTGTACCCTTTGAGCCCTGTGGTAGGAATTTTGATATCAAACTCCTGTTGCCCCTGAAGGCTTCCTCATTATCGGCATTATCAAGCACCAGGATCCAGTCACCACTGTCTGGACTTTCGAACCACCTTTTCACTGCCATCAGCAGCCCCTCATCGTCCACACTCTCTCTAATTGGGATCCGGGTAATCTGTAGGATACGCCGATAGTCCTTGCTAAATTTGAGGAACCCGCTCGCATTCACCCAGAAGACATGACAGAGACCCTTGTGCTGGTAAACATACTCGAGTGCGATCTGGGTTTTTCTAAAAGGGTTTAACAGGTTATTCAGAGATGGAAAGCAAGGTTTATACACACCCACATCCGCCCAACCCATAGAGCGAAATCCGGTTATGGGTCTTGCGCTTAGTCCGCCTCTCAATGTCTTCAATGATACCGGTTCGCCCTGTGAACTCGAGGTTCCGGGAATACGGGACCATCCAACGGGGACCTGAACTTGCTTCGGAATCTGTAAGGACACTGGAAATTAGACCTACAATGAGCTGAATATGTGATAATATGTTAGATACCATTGCCCGCTCCATCGTCCTCCTCATCGGACCAGTAATGATTGTCAATATTAACGGTGTTGAAGCTATTGATGTTGCCGCTGTAGTCGCCCATCACATTACGTCCTGGGATATAGCTCCTTGCGCTGGTGCCCAGACAGGTGAGATATGTTAGTAGGCCTGTCCCAAGTTGAAGAAAGGACGGCGGGTTTTAAGGGGAGTAAGTTAACATACATCTCCATCTCAAGAGGCCCGGCACAAGTGAAGCTCAGGGCGGATTTCACAAAGACGGAAAGGGATGAGAAACTCTGCAAACACGAGCTGGGAAATGCCAGAACAGAAGAGAGTTGTGGCTCTGTTTTTTATTTTATTTTCTAGCTTACGGAATAGCCTAGGCGCCCGGACCCAGCCGCCCAGGTTAGCCGCAAGGCTGCCGCGACAAGGCGCCTAAAGTTGAGCGCAAATCGCGAACAGCGTAAAAGAGGTTTTATGGGAACAAATTTATGCAAGGGCTTCACTGTTGAGATCCAGGGGGAGGTTTCGAAGGCATGAGCAGGATCAGAGCAAGTTTGCAGTGGAGGCAGTGCTCGTACTTGGCTCTCAGCCTCCAGGCGGGGCCACACTATAGAGTACTGTGAGGCAACTTAGAGCCTGTTTGGCCACAACGGTTCCCTTCCGTTCTCCCATACAAATGGCCCTTTTCCTTCCGTTTCGAAACGGGGAGGAGGTCGTTTTCACAGCAGAAACGGTCGCCCAGCAGAACGGAACCGTTGTAGCCAAACAGGCTCTTAAATTTATGGGAACCGCTGCTGCAAGGGGTGTCTCCATCGCCAGCGACTAGAAGTCGATAGGCGTTGCTAGCTATACAGCCCCTGAAGAACCCGATATTTAAGAAGTCTGTTTCCAACAGGCTGCTCTAAATGGTCAATACTTCAGGGAACTTGGTTTTTCAGAGGATTTCTGAATTTGGTATTCGCCTCAACCGCTCCCCCCCCCAAAAAAAAAAACACTAGCATAACTCGAGGGTGGCTTATTCCTATATCTCTGGTGCCGGTATAATCCAGCTGAAATATCGTTCCAATACTATCTTATCACCGCCTCCTAGAATCTGATTCGTAGCTTTTCTTCTTGGCTTGTTACCGTATCTTGGGTCTTCCCAGTCGAAGACCATACTAGAACGTTAGTCCTCAGCTCCCATTCTTAGCAACTTAGCAAATCTTTACCAATCTCCTCCATATGCACATATGGCGACTTGATCCAATGCTCCCCCTCCCCCAACGTACCAGCACACTTGCAGTGATGATTCTGCCAACTTTCCTTAGAATACACTAAACATTTCCTAGCAGTATTAACAGAAACCGGAAGGGAATGTTCCAAACTACTAGTAGAATTTCTGATACAACTGAACACCAACAATACATGGGAGACAGAAAATATGCCATGGGAATCCCGCCTCTTTTCTTGGTTCGCCCGACTTCATCAAATCGATAACCCTGCTATGATATCCTATGTAATTCTGAGGGTCCTAGAATGTACGAAGTTCTACCATCAGATATACTGCTAAGTTTGTATTACTATCTTTTGGCCACAGTGTTTAAATGTGCCATATAGTAAAGGGCAATGGACTAACACTAGTCTTGATCTTCTGTAAATGCGTGCAAGGTAAAAAAAATATCATTATTGAACAGTATCCTCATCCGAGCAGCTCCACCGCTTCCCACGCCATTTCCCCAAGTTTGAGAGCGACAGTTAAGTTCTCGGTAGCCTCGCTAGTACCACAGCCTTGATGTCCAGCTGCGTAGTCTCCCTCCCACTTTCTAGGAGTGGTCGATCCATCCTCTTAGCTTCAGCATACTTTCCTAGAGTCCGGGAATCACGGCAAGATGAACGAGGTACAACTTCTGTTTAAAAACCACAGGGAATCCCTCACCAAAGACATCCACTGAAATCCACTAACCTAGGAAGAGATACACTACCCTTCACCTTAAAACTCCGGAAACCTAGCCCTCAGTAGGATATTTTTTCCCAAGTCGACATTCTATAAAACATCTATGATATCATAGCCGGCACAGTGGTTGACATGTCAAGAACCTATTTTCCCCTGTCGCAATTACCAGGAGCCCAGGAGTTCAATTCACGCTGACAATCAGTTATCACTGAACGAACCATCATGTAGGACAGGAGAATTTCAAAAATTCCTGCCCTATGGGGACTAGGAGATTGGATAACCTAGCCCTCATCAATAGGGCCGTGGGGCTTATCAATCCTGCTCCGAGGTGGTAGAATCCGACTCCAGACCTTAAGTTAGACCTCAAGGTTCGCGATCGGCGGACGACAGAAAGGAATGAAAAATTTTCCCCCGCTTCATTTGTCTCGGAAAACCAGCTGCAAGTATGGGTCCTTCCTGGGACCCTAGAGAAGTTTTATCCATTTTCACTCTAGGAAGCTACGCTCTCCCTATTCCTTCCCTTGTATAAAATAAAATAAAATTCCCGGCGAAGCGTGGTATATAGATAGTTCCTAATGAAAGACACAAGACCCCCCACGATACGATACTAACCTAGTACCCCACTATATGATTTCGTTGTTACATGATCATATCGCACTTCTCAGGATCGTAGTACAGTACCTGAGTAAGAAAACAGCATACCGCCTCCGACAACCCGGGGGTACCTGAAGGAATAATGAACCGGGAGAGAAAAAAATGGGGAGGAAAGTAATAAAATAAAAAAACACAACCCACAATCACTCCCGGACCTCTTCCAAACTCCCTCGCATAACGGGGTTTTATGCTAGTTTCTATTACACTCGATCTTTGTCCTACTTCCTCCTAGGCCATCTCCATGGTGTGCATGAAGCACCCATTACTTCTCTCCGAGGATTCCAGCCCACTACCTCTTCCCCCACCCATTCAGACAGGCTCTTGTCTGCGGTGTATCAAACCTACCTTGCAGCCTTCCCGATCGTTGGTTTCCAGCACCACAATCTCAGGAAATGAGAACAAGGTACGAGTGACCCCTTGTGATTCCTGTACTTCCCTTTGGTCCTTGGTATCATATGTGGAAAGATTGCTACACATCACAGCATAGATCGCAAGGCGGCTGGCTCACAGCATCATACAGATGAATCAATACGAATCGCCACCCTACTTAAATGTACCAGTGCAGCGCCCCATTCCCAGACCAACCCGATTTCAACCACTTGGAACGCGGATGTCAACTTGACCCTAGAGAGTTCACGGCCACCCTCTCCTATTCTCGAGTCTAATGGCATCTGTTCATTTCCCGGATGGGACGATTAAGAGCGGAACGCATAGGATCTCTACCTGTAACACGCTGCGTGGTCTCTAACTAACTTTAGGTCCTAGCCATTCAGTCGAACTACTGTTTATAATTTCCCTCTGTCGCAAACAGAACCACCTAAAGCTTTCCCGAGCCTCACCGAGTCCGGTAGTAGCCCTTAATCAGCGAACTGGGCAGACATCCCATCATGCCAATATCCCAAACAGATCCGGGTTCGCAAACACAGCAAGTATCACAATTGTTCTTTTTGCGCACTCGTATCCGTAAGGTTTAGCGATCGGACGGGAGCGCACTGGTCCATCCCGCTTCTATAAACCTAACTACCAATACGTCTCAACATGACCTTGCGTATAACATCACGAACACTCCAAGACCTCCCAGTACAGTACCTCCTAGACATGCGGATGGGTTTCTACTCGGTGATGGTGAGCGAAACCAAACACCCCCCGTCCATCACAAAGCGCTATTTAGACCTGTTCGACAGCGAGTGACAGTACATGATCGCGGTCACCAATGCCATCCCGCCAACAAAAAAAAACCCCCCCCAACCAAAATCCCCTCATCGTGCCAACTTTGACAATCAACCATGGTATGATATCACACCTACGAATGTACTAGTTAGTATTGTCGGGGGACAAAAATAACGGCGGTTCAACGATCGATGGCAACGCATCCCTCCTCATCACCCCGCACTTCCTACACCAGCCAAACAAATCCCTCTAAATCAATCAAAACTAAACCATCCTATCTAATTATTTTTTTCAATAAACTATGCCTCCTATTCTTCGCAGTCATGCCAAAAAACCTATTCCCTCCAAGCATCTCTCTCAGTTTACCAGGGGGAGAATCTTTGGGTTACATGAGCCTCAAATGGGATCTGAGCAA
>Ga0307509_10002790_pt1 | contig 27716 bp, 20 predicted proteins | sample 10_EM_MG_FD_202245 | JGI IMG/M metagenome (GOLD analysis project Ga0307509, IMG submission 202245) | Populus trichocarpa ectomycorrhiza microbial communities from riparian zone in the Pacific Northwest, United States - 10_EM | ecosystem: Host-associated > Plants > Roots > Unclassified | place... | reverse complement strand
TAGAGATCACCGCAAAGAACTATCTCTCCGTTGGCCCCGGCGAATACCCGACTTCGCGACCCGGCCGCCGAAGAACAACGTGACAACGATAAAGGTCGCTTAGGGCTTGAGCCGTTCACCTGGACCGACAGGCGTATCACCCTCTCCGGCTCATCCGGCAAATTTTCCAAAAACGATGACAGATCGGCGCGAGTGATGATGGTCCGCGTACCATACTTGCGAATCCTCAATCGGCCTTCCCTGATCGCCTTGTAGATGGACGTCTGGCCGAGCGAGGAAAGGGCCGCAGCCTCCGGCACAGTGAGACCGAGCTTTTCCATCGCGTGCCGGTGCATCGACGATTCGCGTTTTGCCATCCTCGTTGGGCTCGCTTCACTTGCGGTAGGTCATAGTGCCCTGCTCACCCATCCACCACGGTTTGGTTGCTCGCGGGGCCAAATGACCTTCATTGAAGACATGTGAACACGGTTGCTAGGGCCGAAGCGAGTGCTCGGCAACATCCGAAAGTCGGTCGGCGTAATTTCGGGCACGATTGCGTGAAATTCGGATGACGGAATATGCAGGCCGCGCGTGGTTCGTATCGTCACCCCCGAAACTCATAACTGAATTACGCACTCGAGATCGGCCGAGTTTTACAACAATCCCGATGGTAGCCGACGTGCCCCTCTGGCTTCGCGCCATTGAGGTCGTTCGCCGCCTTGTCATTCAAGCCTCGGATCCGGAGAAACACACCGTGCTCGCGGCCGTCAATGACGCATTCGGCGCCGCCTCGCGGTCGCTTGCGCGATCATTGACCTCCGCTTGTGCGCGATGCTCTGCGTGAGATTGGTCGGGGCGGCGAAACGGCCCTCAAATTGCAAACCGCCGTCGATCGATTTGACCGCACCACATACATCGGCCGATCCCCTTGCTCTCCTCAGGCGACCGCGGCAACGACAGGCTTTTCCGCGAGCGCAGTTCGGCGATCATGAATCAGGTTTTCCAGGCGATGAGCCGCAACATTCAGGGTGGTGGCGTCCACCGCATTCTCGTCGCCCGCCGCAGCTCTGGCGCGTTGCGCCTTCAGGATGTTGTCAATTTCATTTTCGATGACCGCAAGTTCGGCCTGCGTATCGGCTTTCCGTATTCGTCGAGCCAGTGCATACAGGGAGTCCAGCGGAGCTTCGTTTTCGGACTGGCCAATTCCCAGAAATTTCCATGCCGTCGCGAGGACGGTTGCGATGCCGCCCAAGATCATCGGCGTCAGATAAAACCAGTTCCCGTATTCATCCATGAAGCTTTGTTGAGTGCCATTGTAGAAGGCCGCCGCTCCCCGATGCAGCGGAAGATACGCATCGGCATCGGTGCTGGGAGATGCAATTTGCGCAAAGATCGGTTGCTCGACCAAAAGCTCCCTACGCACGCGCATGATGGTCTGGGTCAGGGTCGCGACCAAGTCGGAACTCAGTTTCTTGTTCGCAATCAGATATAACGAGGTCCTCAGCGTCGTGAGATCGTCCGCCGGGATCGGCGGACTTCCACGCAGCGTGCCTTTCGGCACATCGAAGCTTTCGTAGGCGCGCTCCGCTTCGGCGATGGCGCCGGCGGACTCGATAGGAATCAGTGTCGGCGACGTCTTGGAATTCTGCTGAAAGAAACCCCGCACGAGCGAAAGATATTTCTCCGACAAGGGAATCACCACCAGCACCGCGCTGACTTCCTTTGATTGAAGCGCGTGCCGCGCATCTGCCAGAGCGACGTCTTTAAAGACTTTCGCGCGAACCAGACCATATTCCTTGCTCAGCACATCGACCAGCTTGGAATTCGTGTCCCCTCCGATCACGCCGACGGTATGGCCCTTCAATGCGTCCATGCTATCCATCGATGAGCCGGGAGGCGCGACGATGAGTGCGACGATGCGAGATACGATGACGACGGACCCTCCTTGCGAAAGGTCACCGACATCGCCACGGACGACGGCGAGGTCCACCTTTCCGGCTGCAAACGCCTGAGCGGCCGCGAGCACGGTGCCGGTGTCGATAACGTTAAACCTCACGGGCGCGTTGATGGAGACGAGGTGGCTTGCGATGGCGGACATTGCCTTGGACGCCTCACCGTCGATTGAGCCGACGGCCACCGTCAGCGTCACCGGATGGGTGTAGTATCGATAGCCAAAAAGGCCGCCGGCCGCCGCAAGAATGAGCGCGGCGATCACCAGGAAGATGCGAAGCCAGAGCGGCAATTTTTTCGAGGCCATGCTCGTTGCTCCAATTCGGCCGGTTGTGCGGTTCTAGAGGGACGACTAGAACTCCGCCCTACGAAGCGCGATTGATTCCGGGCGGCTGCCATGTTCCTTGCCCAGGGGGCAGAATCGACGGCGGGTTGGTTTTCGGCCAGTACAGCCGCATGACCAAATAGATCGGTCCATTTGGCGCTGGAAGCCAATTGGCCGCCTTGTCTGGGCCTGGCGGCGCATTCTGAATATAGATGGTCAGCGATCCATCAACGTTGGTTTTCATAGAAGGCAACATCGGCGAGTTGATCAGATACCGGTCGATCGGATTCTCGATCAGGAGCTGCGTCTTCCCGTCATACATCGTCACCGACCAGAAGGCGTTCACTGGCGGAAACTCGCCCGCCGCAAAGGTGATTGTGTAGTTGTTCTTGCCGCCGTCGAGCGGCTGCCCGGCGCTATCCGAGCGGGTCAGCGGATACATCGCTTCGACAGGGTCATTCGCGTAGATGCCGGCCTTTGCCACCGCGGCACGTTTCAACCAGTCACCGTTGAAGAAGGCGCGATCGCCTCCGGCTAGTCCGCCCACGCGCCAGCCGTTTATCTCCTTGCCAGTGCTGGCGACTGCGGCCACCACTTTTTCCTCACCGTCTTTCATGCCAAGCCCCACTTCGAGCTTGTGCTCGATCGGAAGATCTTCGAAACTGAACGTCTTGCCGGGGCCGATGCCGATGCGGGCCAGCTTCTCGCGAATCGCCTTCTCTTCCGGCGCCGGCGGAGCGAACTGCAAGGCGAAGTCGAGATACTCGAAGAAGGCAGTCTTCACCATTTCCTTGTCAATCTTGGGGAAGTTGACCGGCGGTGCCGCCGACGGCGCGGGCTGCTTGAGATAGGCGGATAGTGGTTGCACCTTGTAGCCGGCCTGGACCTTCACCACGTTCGGCATATCCTCCGGACTGAAGAGCTGGGTGCGGTAGGCCGCGGCCGAGAACTGCGTGCCGGACCGGAACACTTTCTTGATGCCTGCCGGGGTCTCGCCCTTCCAGTCGGGTCCGACCACCATGTAATCGCCGGCTTCACTGCCGGTGGCGCGGCTGCCGATATAACCGTAGTTGAACGTGTTGCCGTCGCAGAGCATCACCGAGTAGTAGCGCGATTTCTCCACGGCCGGAACCGACAGAACGACTGGCTCGGCGCGCAGGTCCATGAACAGCATCGAATAAGGCGTGTCGCTGTTCGGTGTGACGATGGCCGTGTCTTTGTAAGTGAACACGCGGGCTTCGTTGTTGATCTGATTGAAGGGCGCCTTGAACTGACCAGAGTCGCGGTCCACGGCGTATTCGTACATCACGGCGTAGTTCATCACGATAGGCAGCCCATAGATGAACCCTTCCTCGGCGATCGCTTTTGCCTCGAGCAGGTTCGGCCATTCGGCTTTCGTCTGCGCTCTCAGCGGCACAAATATCGCCGTCGTGACCGTGATTGCAGCAAGGCCGGTGGAACGAAGAAGATCACGCTTCGTAATCATTTGAATAACTCCATGGTCTTCACAACTACCTGTCGGCCGGTTGTTCGAGTCACGTCGCCGTCGAACATGGCTTGGCGGGCGTCAATCGCCCACCCTCGCCCTTTGCTCCGCAGCCTTCTGTCGATCAATTGCTGTGAACTGTTCCGGACCGATCTTCACTGTGAGCTTGTCGATCGTGCCAGTGAAGCGGAACGGTACATGGTAGTCGGTGTCATTCACGCCGGTTCGCGTATCGACACCAACATCAAACGTTTCATCGAACGGCATCGTGAAAGCGATCGTGTGCGGAATAGTTAGCGTCGCTTGCTCTGCACCATCTACCTTGAGTACCCCGGTGCCGCCTTTGGCCATTCCCGGACCGTGATATGTGAAGTCAAACACAACAGTGTGCTTGCCAGGTCCGAGAGCCTGCGGCGCCTCGCAGCGGAAGCGCTCGATGTCCAGAAAATTGTAAGTGAATACAGGTTTGCCTTTGAGCAGGTACAGTCCATAGCCATTAGCCGCACCACCGTCCGTGACAAGCATGCCTTCCGCCCCGTCCTGCGGAACATCGATATTCGCGGTGATGGTGAATGAACGTCCCAGAAACGGCGGCGCTGTCCCGGGAGAGATCCCCGAAATCTCGCCGTGATAGGTGAATTCAGTTTGTCCGGCAGTTGCACTCGGTCTTGGCGTTAGCGAGCGTGCAAAAGCGCGATTGTCCAACGGGAAGACATTGTATTTTCGGGCCTCCTCCGCAAAGATCTTTTTTAGCTCTTTAAGCTTGTCAGGGTATTTCGCCGCGAGATCGTTGTATTGTGAATAGTCGTCGGTCAGTTTGTACAGTTCCCATTTGTACCCATCGACTACGTCGGGCAGCTTGACCCCGACAACAGGTGACCACGGCGCAATCGGCGGGGTCGTCGCGGCATACCAACCGTCATGATAGAGACCACGGTAGCCACCCATCTCGAAGTATTGTGTAGTGCGCTTCGAGGCAGCGTTCGCGTTGCCCTTCTCGAAGGTGTACAGCATGCTGACGCCTTCAATCGGCGCCTGCTTGATGCCATTGACCGATTCGGGCGGCTTGATCTTCGCCGCTTCGAGGAGCGTTGGGACGATATCGATCATGTGGTGGAACTGCGGTCGGATGCCACCTTTGTCTGTAATGCGGGCGGGCCAGGAAATCGCCATGCCTTGGCGCGTGCCGCCAAAGTGCGACGCGACTTGCTTGGTCCACTTAAAGGGCGTGTCAAAGGCCCAAGCCCAAGGTACCGCCATGTGCGGGTCGGTCCCTTCCAGACCCCAGTTGTCGTAGTGCGCCATGTTGACCGCTAACGGCACCTCGGTCAGACCATTGTAGCCGGCATAAGTATTGAAGGCGCCAGTGAGCGTACCTTCGGCGCTAGTGCCGTTGTCGCCGCTGATGTAGATGATCAGCGTGTTGTCGAGGCTACCAAGATTCTGGACTTCCTGGATTACGCGGCCAATTTCATGATCGGTATAGGCTACGTAGGCAGCGAATACCTCAGCCTCCTTGATGTAGAGTTTCTTCTGCTCGGGGCTCAACGTTTCCCACTTTGGCAGATCGTCCGGCCATGGCGTTAGCTGCGCATTCGCTGGGACAACTCCGAGGCGCTTTTGATTCGCGAAGATTTGTTCGCGGAGGTCGTTCCAGCCCTTGTCGAACAAGTGCAGGGCACTGATCTTGTCGATCCATTCTTTGGTTGGATGGTGCGGCGAGTGTGTCCCGCCCGGAACAAAATAGAGGAAGAACGGCTGCTCGGGGGCCGACGCCTTCACGTCGCGCAGGTAGCGGATCGCCTCATCGGCCATCGCGGTAGTCAGGTTCCAGCCGGGCTTGCCGACCCACGGGAAGATTTGCGTGTGATCCTGAAACAGATACGGCGTCCACTGGCTCGTTTCGCCCGCCATGAAGCCGTAGAAATAGTCAAAGCCCATCCCCGACGGCCATTGATCAAAAGGCCCCGAGCTGCTGATTTGAAACGCTGGCGTATTGTGGTTCTTGCCAAACCACGACGTAGCGTAGCCGTGCTCCTTCAGGATTGTGCCAATGGTCGCCTTGTCAGGCGTTATGAACGAGTTATAGCCGGGATAACCCGTGGATAGTTCGGAGATCACACCAAAGCCGACGGAATGGTGGTTGCGGCCGGTGATCAGTGCAGCACGAGTCGGCGAGCAAAGCGCCGTCGAGTGGAATTGGGTGTAGCGAAGCCCTTCGTTCGCGATACGGTCCATTGCTGGGGTTGGAATGACGCCGCCGAAGGTCCCGGAGACTCCATAACCCTGGTCGTCCGTCATTATCAGAAGTACGTTGGGTGCTCCTTTGGGCGTTACGACTCGCGGTGGCCACCAGGGCTTGGATTCGGTAGCGCGCTCCTTGATCACACCTCCAAACTTGGCCGGCGGCGGCGGTAGTTGGTTCCCTTCAATCGCGATGGTCGCCGAAGGCGATCCGGACGTTCCTGGGCTGACCTGCGGAGCTGGCTGCTGCTGGCCTGACGCAAAGTCCGCAGCAGCGAGGACAAGGGCGGCGGTGAGGCACAAGCCGGAGATTGGACGAGAGGACATGTGAGCACCATGAGCATGGGGTTGCGATAGCTTCGATTTCCTGCAGGTCGTTAGAGGGGCGCGCCTAAGGCGCGCCTCTTGTCGCTGCGGAATTCACACACTCACTGCATGCATTTTTGCATAAATCTGATCCGTTCAACGGGCCCGAGTTTCTGGCCTTCGGCCTGTTTGCGGCAGCCCTCGCGCCTGTCCAGGTGCAGCTCGACCTTCTGCAGCAGGCTCAGGCCGACACCGCTCGAAACCTCCGGCGCGGCTGCCTCTGCCGACGTTTTTCCCGCATCGGCTGGTGGTGCGTCGCCGGCTGCCCGTGCCGCATCATCAAGACGCTTGATGTCCTCCGGTGACAATTTCGGCCGGTCGATATTCAGCGTGATCTTGTTGAGCTTGCCGGTGAAAGTGAACGGCGTTGCGTAGTCGTTATCGTCGACCGGCGTGCCAGTGTCCGACCCGATGTCGAGCGCCTCATCCCACTGCAGGATGAAGGGAAGCGTATGCTCCATCTTCTCGGTCGCGACCGCGCTGCCATCGACCTTCAGCGTCCCCGTCCCGCCTTTCCCGATTCCGCTGTAGTCGCCAAACGCCATGGTCGCCGGACCGAGACCATCATACTTGAAGTCGAACTCGATCTGGTGCTTGCCTTGTGTCAGCTCCGGTCCCTCCCAGCGCACGCGCTTGAGGTCGACCAGGTTCCAGGTGAATACGGGCTTGTTCTTCAAGAGGTAAAAGCCGTATCCGCCGAACCGACCGCCCTGCGTGATCAGCATGCCCTCGGCGCCGCCTTGCGGAATCTCGACGTCAACCTTGAAATTGTAGGAGGCGTTGAGCAGGCTGGGCGCATCGCCGTTCGGCGTACCCGTCATCGGCCGCGTCCAGGTGAAGGCGGTGCGGCCGGCGCTTAGGTTGGGACGCGGACTAATTATGCGCGTCGCCATCGACGAATCGAGCGGCAGGACCTGATATTTCTCGGCTTCTTTCCAGAACAGCGCTTGCAACTCCTTCAGCTTGTCCGGATATTTGGCGGCGACGTCCTCGTACTGCGTCCAGTCATTGCTGAGGTCATAGAGCTCCCAGGGGTAATCGAGCGGGCTCGGCAATTTGGCAACCGTTACCCATGGCGGCCGCATGACCTTGGTAGAGGCGATCCAGCCGTCGCTATAGATCGCGCGATCGGCAAACATCTCGAAGTACTGGGTCTTGTGCGTCGTGGGCGCTTTCGCGTTCTTCGCGTCGAAGGTGTACATCATGCTGACACCCTCGAGCGGGCTTTGCTTGATGCCGTCGACCATTGCCGGCTGCGTGATATGGGCCGCCTCAAGGATGGTCGGCACGACATCGATGACGTGGTGGAATTGAGTACGGATTCCGCCCTTGTCCGTGATCACCTTTGGCCATGAGATCGCCATGCCCTGGCGGGTGCCGCCGAAGTGCGACACGATCTGCTTGGTCCAGGAAAACGGCGTGTCGAACGCCCAGGCCCAGCCGATCGACATGTGGTTGTAGGTGCGGTCGGTGCCCCAGACGTCATAGAAATACTTGAGCTGCTCTTCGACGGAAGGGTTGGCCTGATTGAACATCGCAACTTCGTTCGGCGTACCGTTGGGCTGGCCCTCCGCGCTCGTGCCGTTGTCGCCGTTGATATAGATGATCAGCGTGTTGTCGAGCTTGCCGAGGTCGTCGATTGCCTGAATAACGCGGCCGATCTCGTTGTCGGCGTAGGCAACATAGGCGGCGAAGATTTCGACCTGCCGAATGAACAGCTTCTTTTCGTCGGCGTTCAGCTGGTCCCATTCCTTGATGAGGTCCTTGGGCCAGGGAGTCAGCTTGGCATCTTGCGGAATGACGCCGAGTTTCTTCTGGTTCGCAAAAATCGTGTCGCGCAGCTTGTTCCAGCCGTCATCGAACAAATGCATGTCGCTGATTTTCTTGACCCACTCCTGCGTCGGGTGATGCGGTGCGTGGGTGGCGCCCGGCGCGAACTTGATGAGGAAGGGTTGCTCGGGCGACAGCGCGTCGATGCGATTCATGTAGTCGATGGCTTCGTCGGCCATCGCCGTCATCAGGTTCCAGCCGGGCTTTCCGACATAGGGATAGATCGGCGTGGTGTTCTGGACGAGATTGCCCGGCTCCCACTGATTGGTATCGCCTCCCATGAAGCCGTAGAAATATTCAAAGCCCATGCCGGTCGGCCACTGATCGAATGGACCGGCCTGGCTCGCCTGATATTCCGGGGTGTTGTGGTTCTTGCCGAACCAGGCGGTGTGATAGCCATTGTCCTGCAGAATTCGGCCGATGGTGGCCTTATCCTTGGTAATGACGCTGTCGTAACCGGGATAGCCGGTCGCCTGCTCGGCGATAACGCCATAGCCGACCGAGTGATGATTGCGGCCCGTGATCAGCGCCGCGCGGGTCGGCGAACACAAGGCCGTCGAATGGAAATTGGTGTAGCGCAGACCATCCCGCGCAATCCGGTCGAGCGCCGGGGTCGGAATCACGCCCCCGAACGTAGAGGGCACGCCATAGCCGGAATCGTCGGTGATGATCAAAAGCACGTTCGGCGCGCCCTTGGGCGGCACGATGCGCGCCGGCCAATAAGGCTTCGATTTCGTTGCCTCGCGTTCGACCGTGCCGCCGAATTTCTGCGGCGGTGCTGGTAGCTGGTCACCAGGAATAGTCGTGGTGGCGCTGGGCGAGCCCGGCACTCCGTTGATCTGTTGCGCCCCCGTTGGTGCAGACAGTAGAAAAGTCAGTGTCAATATCGTAACGGTCAATCGAGGATCGCTCATGGCAACTTTCCTCCATCTTGGCAGCGCTCTTGCGTCGTTTCCGACTATGCGCGGGTGGCTTCCAGTCTACCCCTAAGCCGACAATCTCCGAGCCAGCCGGCACCTCGCAAAAGTGGCAGAAACGGATTAGCCACCTTCTCGGCTCGGCGGGCGCCAATCGCCCGCCGACGCGCCCAGTGTTCTCAAGACCTTCGAGGCTTGGACGAGGCTCCGAAGATTCGGAGATCACGAGATCACAAAAGACATTCAGCCGCGCGCGGGCAGACGACGGCATTGGTTTCGACAATGCTCAGGGCGACGAATCCTCCAACCAACAATAGAGGGAGAATAAGTGCTTCATGATTGTTTCTCCTTGGGTTGCGAAGGAGCACGATCTGCATTGAGAGAGCGATCAAGATCCACGTCCTTGGTCATTGCCTGCAATGAGACGAACAGGCTTCCTCTTACGTCACCTCGCAAGAAGCGAGCCAGCGCGGAAGCACCGAGCATTTTGCAGGAAATGTCCAATAGATCAGCGGGGTGACAGAAGCGTGCCGCTGACGGCAGTACGTCACACCCTGCAAAGCCCTCCGAATTTTCGGAGGCCCTCCGAATTTTCGGAGACTCTGAACGCGTCGGAGTCTCACCGCTCACGCCGAATTTTCGTTACTCTGCTGTTCCTTCGGATGTTTTTCGATCAGTGCATGATCTGTCGCTGTTGGCCCGCTTCTTGCGGAGGAAAACAGGCAGGACGCATTCGTTGACCAGCAGGCCGATCCAGCCGTTGGAAGGAAACATCGATGATCAGGCGTAGTCTTGTCGCATTCACGATGTTCGCTCTCGCCTTTGGCGGTATCGCGTCGGCCCAGACGACAACGAAGAAACCCAACATCGTCGTCATCATGGCCGACGATGTCGGCATCTGGAATGTCAGCGCCTATCATCGCGGGATGATGGGTGGAAGCACACCGAACATCGATCGCATCGCCGGGGAAGGCGCATTGTTCACCGACTACTACGCGCAGCAGTCCTGCACCGCTGGTCGTGCCGCGTTCATTCTTGGGCAGACGCCCTTTCGCACCGGCCTTCTGACTGTCGGCCTGCCCGCGGCCAAGGAGGGCATTCAGGACAAGGACCCGACAATCGCCGAACTGCTCAAGCCTTACGGCTATGCCACGGCGCAGATCGGCAAGAACCATCTGGGCGACCGCAACGAGTTCCTGCCCACGGTGCATGGTTTCGATGAGTTCTATGGCATCCTCTACCATCTCAACGCGATGGAAGAACCGTACGAGCCCGATTACCCGAAGGCGCCCAACTTCCGCGCCAATTTCGGTCCGCGCAACATCGTCGACACCAAGGCCACCACCGTGGACGATCCCACGGTGGATCCCCGCTGGGGCAAGGTCGGCAAGCAAGTCATCGTCGATGGCGGCCCGTTGCCGCCGCACCCGAACATGGACCCCAACGCCAAAACCAATATGGAAGATGTCGACGACGAACTGGTGCGCCGGTCCGTCGACTTCATCGATCGCTCCGCCAAAGCCAACAAGCCGTTCTTCCTTTGGCATAATTCCACGCGCGCCCATGTGTGGACCCATCTTGCCCCCAAATGGCAAGACAAAAGCGGTTACGGCCTTTACGCCGACGCCATGATGGAGTTGGACGCCGAAGTCGGCTCCATTCTCAAGAAGATCGACGACCTTGGCATCGCCGACAACACCATCGTTGTCTTCACCAGCGACAACGGCGCCGAGACCTTTACCTGGCCGGACGGCGGCAACTCCCCGTTCCGCGGCGAAAAGGGCACGACCTTCGAAGGTGGATTCCGCGTGCCCATGGTCATGAAATGGCCCGGCACCATCAAGCCCGGTCGTATCGTCAACGACATTGCTGCCGGCGAGGACTTCCTGCCGACGTTTCTGGCCGCCGCCGGCGATTCCGACGTGACGGCAAAACTCTTGAATGGCCTGACGGTCGGCGACAAGACCTTCAGGACTCACCTCGATGGTTACAACTTCCTTCCGCTCCTGATGGGCGAGGTCACCGAGGGCCCGCGGAAGGAATTCTTCTACTTCACGGACGGCAGTGACCTCAACGCATTGAGATACGGCGACTGGAAAATCAGCTTCAAGACGGTCAAGGGCAATCTGTTCACCGGATCGGAGGAATCGACCAACGTTCCTCTGGTGACCAACCTGCGGCAGGATCCGTGGGAACGTTACCAGGACCTCTCCATGAATTATGGCAAATGGTGGGGTGAGAAGCTCTGGACGATGGTGCCAGCCGTCTCCATCGTTGGACGATTCCTCAAAACCTTCGAAGACTATCCGCCAAGCCAAATATCTGGAACGCTGACCGTGCAAAAGGCTGTCACAATGATTCAACACGGAGCCAGCGGCGGCGGCAAATGAGCCGACTGGATCGACCTATCTCTGACGGCCGCTTCACCGCGGCCGTCAGGCCTAACCTTCAGTGCGGCGACGGTTCACGATCGAGCGGCGTCTTACCGAGGCTACCACAGTAACGCTTCAGCCGGTGAGCTTGTCTAGATGCTAAGCACGATCACCCCGATCAATTGCGACGGGAGGCAGAAATGAAATCGAGCAGTACGTTTTTGGAAGTGAGTCGTCGAACGATGCTTTCCGCGGTTGCGGCCCTTCCGGCATTGCCGTTGGGCTTTCCTACGTCGGCGCTGGCAGATTTCGGAAGCAATACGCTCCCATCATGGAATGATACGGCATCAAAGAGAGCTATCATAGCCTTCGTCGAACGCGTAACCAAGTCTGGTTCATCTTACTTCGTGCCCGAAGCTGACCGCATTGCGACCTTCGACAATGATGGCACCCTCTGGGCCGAGCAGCCGATCTATTTCCAGCTTGCCTTCGCCCTGGATCGCGTGAAGTCGCTTGCCCAGCAGCATCCGGAATGGAAGGACAAGGAGCCGTTCGCTTCGCTGCTCAGAGGTGATCTCAAGGGCGCGCTCGCTGGCGGCGAAGCCGCCATTTTCCAAATCGTCACAGTCACACATTCGGGCATAACGACAGAGGAATTCGAGAAACTCGTGCATGACTGGATCACCACCGCCAAACATCCGCATACCGGAAAGCGCTATACCGAGATGGTTTATCAACCGATGCTCGAGCTGCTCGCTTACCTGCGCGCCAACGGCTTCAAGACCTTCATCGTATCCGGCGGCGGCATCGATTTCATGCGCGTCTTCGCGGAGCGGGTCTATGGCATCCCGCCCGAGCAGATCGTCGGCAGCAGCGGCAAGCTGGATTTCGAACTGCGTGACGGCAGGCCTATTCTCATGAAGCTGCCCGAACTCAACTTCATCGACGACAAGGCTGGCAAGCCCGTCCAAATTCAGTTGCACATCGGCCGCCGCCCGATTGCGGCTTTTGGCAATTCGGACGGCGACCTGCAGATGCTCGAATGGGCCAAGGGAGGCGGCGGGGTCCGCTTGGCCCTCATCGTGCACCATACCGACGCCGAGCGGGAATGGGCGTACGACCGCAACTCGTCCATCGGCCGCCTCGACAAGGCGCTCGATGCCGCTCAGGCGGAGGGCTGGACCATTGTCGACATCAAGAACGACTGGAAAACTATCTTCCCGTTCGGAATTAAATGAAACGCGAAGCAACAATCACATCGGCACGAGAGGATACGGCGAGAACGGTCGCGGACGACGTCCCCAAGGCGGGCAACGACTCCTGGAATAGACCCGATCATGAAGATGACACGCTTGCTGCGATTGTTCGCCCTAGCCCTGCTCTCCATGCAGTGTTTTGGTGCACCCGTGCTGCCGAACCGGTCACCGAGCAGGAAGCGATTACCCTCTATGACTCGGACGGATTTCAGGTCGGAAACAGCTTGAACCGCTTCGCGGTCGCTGGTTGGATGCCGTTCAAGTTCAACACAGATTGCTCGCTGGATATTTTTTTCCAGAATGAGAGTCCGGGGAAGGACAAGGAGACCAATTGGCTTCCAGCACCGAAGGGCCCCTTCAACCTGACCATGCGTCTCTATGGCCCCAAGTCCGAAGCGCTCACCGGAAAATGGAGTCCGCCACCAATCAAGAAGGCCCGGGAACCGCCAAGCTTAACAGCCCAATAGCTGTAGCGGCATGACGGCGTTCTGGACGGCGAAATGCTTGAGAGAATTCTCCGATTTGGGGCATTGAAGACCGTTGTGCACCGCCCCTTGGTCGACATACAAAAGGGACGACGTTGGCGCGCAAGCGAGGAAAGTCTCAGAAGAGGATCGGAAGCCGTAACCAGCCGGCCGCCCCATCCAATGCTGCCGCGCCCGCGCCCAACGTCGCAAGATCCAAAACTTTCTCGCGGCGCACGACGTTGGCCATTGTGGCGGCAGCAGCGGCCGCCGTACTCGCCGTCGGTCTTCTCTATCAGTTTCGCGTCGGCGAATTCGGCAAAACGCCCCCTTCGCCGATCGCTGGCACCGAAGCGATATTCGTCGGGAGTGAAACCTGTGCCCGCTGCCATCAGGCGGAGGCCAAGCTGTGGCGAGGCTCGCAGCATCAGCGCGCGATGGCACACGCGACCGACAAAACAGTCCTGGGTGATTTCTCCGACGCGACGTTCGACAATTTCGGCGTGACCTCCCGATTTTTCCGAAAAGAAGGAAAGTATCTGGTCGAAACCGACGGTCCGGACGGCGAGCTTGCCGTCTTCGAGATCAAGTACACGTTCGGCGTCGATCCTCTTCAGCAATATCTCATCGAGTTTCCCGATGGTCGGCTGCAGTCGTTGTCGATCGCCTGGGACACCCGGCCGAAAGACAAAGGCGGTCAACGCTGGTTCCACCTCTACCCGAACGAGGAAATCCGTCACGACGACGTGCTGCATTGGACCAAACTGAACCAGAATTGGAATTTCATGTGTTCCGAATGCCACTCCACCGGTGTCCGGAAGTATTACGATGCGGCAAATGACCGGTTCGCAACGACCTTCGCGGAAATCAGCGTCGGTTGCGAGGCATGCCATGGACAGGGGTCGCGCCACGTCAGTTGGGCGCTGGATAAAGGCCGTTGGTGGCCATTTGGAAAGATCAACGATCCAACCAAGGGCCTGACGGAGCGATTTAGCGAGCGGCGCGACGCGGCGTGGTCGCCCAATCCGGAAACCGGCAACGCCAAACGCAGCAGCGCCCCACGCACGTTGCGTGCCGAGGTCGAGACGTGTGGCCTCTGTCATGCCCGCCGCAGCCAATTTTCCGAGGCTTGGGCTCCCGGACAATCGTTATCCGACACTCACATGATCTCGCCCATTACCCGCGGCCTCTACCACGCCGACGGACAAATGCTGGATGTGGAAGAAGCCTATAATTATGGTTCGTTCAAGCAGAGCAAGATGTTTGCGGCCGGCGTGACTTGCAGCGATTGTCACGACCCGCACAGTTCCAAGCTGCGGCTAGCCGGTGACAGCACCTGTCTGCAATGTCACTCCCAGGACAAGTATGCGACTGTGACGCACCATCGGCATGAGGCGGTAACTACGCCGCTCTCCTGTACGTCATGCCATATGCCGACCCGTACCTACATGGTCGTTGATCAACGGCATGATCATAGTTTCCGCGTTCCGCGTCCGGACATCTCTCTAAAGCTCGGCACGCCCAATGCCTGTAACGACTGCCACAAGGACAAGACGCCGGAATGGGCTGCGGCGGTGATCGAGCGCTGGTACGGACCCAATCGCAAAGGTTTTCAGAATTACGCGGCAGCATTCCACTCCGCCTGGAACGACCAGTCGGATGCCACGAAACTGCTCGCTGTTGTTGCCTCGGACAGCACGGCGCCGGCAATCGCGCGGGCCAGTGCATTGGGCGAACTCAGCTCCCGTAACACCCCGACGACCCTCGGACTCGCCAGAACCGCCGTAACAGACCCCGATCCGATGGTACGAATTGGGGGGCTCGATATACTTCAGGACTTGCCGCTGGAGCAAAGATGGTCAATTGCTGCGCCCCTCCTGTCCGACCCCAGCCGGGGCGTGCGCATTCGAACAGCCTCGCTCCTGGGCGACGTACCATCATCGCGCTTGTCAGAGAACGAGCGGGGTCGCTTCGAGCGTGCGGCGGAGGAATTCATTGCGGCACAAAGGTTCAATGCCGACAGGCCGGAAGCCAGAACCACACTGGGCGCCTTCTATGCACGTCGTGGACGCAATGGCGAAGCAGAGCTGGAATACAAAGCAGCGCTTCGATTGAGCCCGCAATTTACGGGCGCCGCGATCAATCTTTCGGATCTATACCGACAGACGGGACGCGACGACGATGGTGAGAGGGTCTTGCGCAGCGTGCTCGGGATCACGCCGAACGACGCCGGATTGCATCATGCCCTTGGGTTGAGCCTCGTGCGGCTCAAACGGCTCGACGATGCACTGGCTGAGTTGGGCCGCGCGGCCGAGCTGGATCGCGATAGCGCGCGATACGCCTATGTCTACGGGGTGGCACTCCATTCGGCCGGGCGCCTGCAAGAGGCGATTGCCCAATTGAAGGAAAGTCAGACGAGGCATCCGGACAACCGGGATATGGTCTTGGCGATTATCAATTTCAGCCGCGAGGCCGGGGATCTGTCGACGGCCCTTCAATATGCGGAACAGGCCGCCAGACTTGCGCCCGACGATCCGGCGGTCAGTGGAATGCTGGAACAACTGCGACGTCGGGTCTCGCCGCGATAGCGCCGAAGCGCCGGCGCTAACGCGGCGACGCTCCGGTCAATTTTACTGAGCCGACAGACCGACCGTTGCTTCGACCTTCACGACCGGCGGCGGGCTCCACCTTCCGGTAAGCGCCTCGGACTTCGGAGCGTAGAGGCGCATGGTCAGATTGAAGGCTCCTTTCGGCGCCGGAAGCCAGTTGGCTTCCTTGTCCTTGCCGGGACTCGCGTTCTGGAAGTAAAGGTCAAGCGAGCCGTCGGCGTTGGTGTTGAACGGCATCCAGCTGCTGACGGCGAAGCGGTTCAGGGCGTTGCCGACCTGGAATCCCACCTGATCGTAGAGGGTGATCGACCAGAAGGCATTGACCGGCGGGGCGGCGCCGCTTGCAAACGTGATGGTGTACTTGTTTGCTCCATCGAGCGGCCTGCCGGATTCGTCGCCGAGATTAAGCGGATAAATCGCATCCTCGACCACATTCGCGCCAAGACCCTGCTGCGCGAGAATGGCCCGCTTCAGGTAATAGTTGCCATATACGCCTACCGTGTCGGTGTTCATCGACCAGCCGTTCGCGACCCGCGCCAGCGTTGGCAGTTTCCACGCCATCAGCTTCTGTCCGTCCTGCGGCGCGGTCTCCAGCGCTCTTTGCAGGGGTGGATCGAGCTTGCCGATGTCAAAGCTCTTGCCAGGCTCGATTCCGATTTTCTTCATTTGCGCGATGATCGGCTCATCGGTGACATGGGGCGGGTGAAGCTTGAGCAACTCCGCCGCGTAGGCAAAGTACACACCCGCCGTCATGCTATCGACCTGGACTTTCGGCGGCGTCTTCATGTCGACGTTGGGGTCCGGCTTCAATTCGACCGGCTTGGGCGTTTTGCCAAACTCGGACAGAAGGGCGACCTTGTAGCCAGCCTGAATCTTGTGAACCGCATCATAGTCCGGCGGACCGTCGGTCTTGGTGCGGCCGATAAGCCAGACATACGGTGTTGGCGCTTCGATGCGCTGGGTGTCCTTTGGAAGCTTGAACTCGTCGGCGAACCTGTCGCGCAAATCGGGCCTCCAGCCCGCGGGCGTCACCAGAAATGTCCCGGCTTTGGTACCCGTTGTTCGCCAGCCCGGCGAGGCGAAGACATCGGTCCACATGTCAAGCATCGGCAACAGATAGTAGCGTCCATCCGTATCCGGAGCCGAGATGACGACGGGCTCCTTTGTCATGTCCAGCCATGCGACGGAATAGAGAGTATCGAAGTTGGACCGCACGACCCCTTTGAAATCTGCCGGCGGGTATTCGGGCACGTTGACGAACGTGTTCATCGGCCCCCTGAAATCGGTGGTGCCGTTGGTGAATTGCTTCCGCGACACGTCCATCGACATGATGGAGTAGAAGTAAACATAGGCGTCCACCGCGATGGCGTGCGCCTCCTGTTCGGTGATCGGCGCCGCCTGGGCCGGCGCCGCGGGCATGACTGCCGCACCAAGGCAGAGACCTAATGTCAGCGTCAGAATTCCTCGAAACATGACGAATACTCCTCTTCTGATATGTACAGGTATTGGCAGACCCCGACGCCGACCGATCCGATTTCATCATGGCCTGCCGCGTATGATTTTTTGTCTTGCGACGCGCTTGACCTCCAATCCCTCGCTGGAGTTTGGGTGAACGATCTCGATGCTTGTCGTTGCGACGCAAGAGATATTGCCTCTAGGGGGCCGCGCATTGCCGGCTGCATAGCGCGCCGGATCGCCTTCTTCTGATCTATGACGTCCGCCTTATACCGGGCGGCTGCCATGTTCCTTCGCCCGGAGGCAGGATCGACGGTGGTACGGCCTTCGGCCAGTACAGCCGCATCACGAGATAGATCGGGCCGTTTGGAGCCGGCAGCCAATTGGCTTCCTTGTCGGCACCTGGTGACTTGTTCTGGATGTAAAGTGTCAGCGATCCGTCCGAACTGGTCTTCATGGAGGGCAGCATCGGCGAGTTGATCAGATACCGGTTGATCGGGTTCTCGATCAGAAGCTGGGTCTTTCCGTCATACATGGTCAGTGACCAGAAGGCATTCACGGGCGGCTGCTGACCGGGCGGGAATGTCAGTGTGTAACTACTTTTGCTGCCGTCGAGCGTCTGACCATCGCTATCGATGCGCGTGAGTGGATACGTCGCCTCTTCTGGACTGTTGCCATAAATGCCCGCCTTTGCGGCGACAGCACGTTTCAACCAGTCGCCATTGTAGTGGGCGCCATCGCCCGGCAGGCCGCTGACTCGCCACCCGTTGATCGCCTTGCCGGCATTGGCCACACCCTCGTCGATCTTTCGCTCGCCTTCTTTCATGCCGAGGCCGATCTCCAGCTTGTCTTCCAGCGAGAGATCCCTGAAGTTGAGGGTCTTCCCCGGCCCGATACCGATGTGCGCAAGCTGTGCGCGTATCTCCTTCTCGTTCTCTTGGGCGGGTGCAAACTGCAGCGCGAAGTCGAGATATTCGAAGAAGTTCGACTTCACGAGTTCCTTGTCGATCTTCGGAAAGTCGATAGCCGTCGCGGCCGCCACTGTAGCCGGCTGTTTCAGATAGACGGAAAGCGTCTGCACCTTGTAGCCAGCCTGCACTTTTTTGACGTTGTCGATGTCGTCAGGGCTGAAAAGCTGGGTGCGATAGCCAGCCAGCGACAACTGTGTGCTCGACCGGAACACCTTTTTGATCCCAGCCGGCGTAGTACCATGCCAGTCCGGACCGACAACCATGTAATCCCCGGCATCGCTTCCTGTGGTGCGGCTGCCGATATAGCCGAAATTGTAGGTGTTGCCGTCGCAGAGCTGGACCGCGTAGTAGCGCTTCGGGTCCAGGGTCGGGACCGACAAGACGATCGGCTCCGCGCGCAAGTCCATCCATACGAACGAATAGGGCGTGTCGCTGTTCGGCGTTACGATGGCGGTGTCCTTGTAGGTGAAGACGTTGGGCTCGTTCTTGATCTGATTGAACGGCGCCTTGAACTGCCCCGAGTTGCGGTCAACGGCGTACTCATACATGACCGCATAATTCATCACGATGGGCAGGCCGTAAATGAAACCTGCCTCGGCAATGTCTTTCGCCTTGAGGAAGCCCGGACGGTCGGCGCTGGCCTGCGCTTGCGCCGGGAGGGACTTCGCCGTGGAGGCTGTGATTGCAGCCAAGGCGGCGGAACGAAGAAGATCGCGTTTTGTAATCATTGGAACATGCCTTTCTCATCAAAGCTTGTGCTGAAGCGCGTATTTAATTGGGGATCCACGGCGCCCGCGGAATCGCGATACTGGACGTCCGCCGACGCCTCTGAATTCATGGGTTCACGCTCTAGTTCTTCGGCAGCTTTCGCGCCAATTGCTGGTCCTGGAGGCATGTCTGCAATTCAACATAGCTCGGCGGCGTCGCACTGCTGTCAGTTGTTAGCCCGGTGCACATGACACGGTCGGAGTTGGTGAAAGTGGACCATTGAGATTGAAGCTGGTCCTTCGCCTGTTGTTCGTCGTCCATGCATCGCTTGATGGTCGCACTCATACCGGCATTGGGATCAAATGCGGCAGCGCTATCGATCTTGCAACCCCGTGCAATATCGAATTTCGGCACGTCGTCGACGACGGCGATGACCAACTGCGAAGCCAGGATCATGATCGGAATCGGAACCATTATCTTATCCTCCCAGCTAGCCGTCCTTTGCGGCCCGGCAACAAGCCTCTTGCATTCCTCCCATCGCAAGAAGCAGGCCACCAGGTCGATCGTCACGCGCCAGGCGGAAACGGTTGATGGATCAGCGGGGTATAAAGCCGGGTACAACGGCGCGGCGTGACGGATGCGCTTAGATTCTCCAAAATTTCGGAGAGCCTCCGAAAATTCGGAGATCACGGTTTTGGTGCAGCTCGGGTTTCTTACCCGCGAGGTCCCGTCAGGCGTCGAATGGATCGACCGAGGCTTATAGGGGGTTTAGGCTCTTTCCCAAAGGTCCGTTGTATCTCCCCGCACGCGATATCGGCTACAACATGGTCAGCGCTAACATCGATAGCCCATTGGATCGCCTGCGGGAGCGGTGGAGCGACCCGCTGCTAACGACGCTTACGGTGTTGCTGATCTTGATGATGTTTGTCTTTGCGCCGCTTCAGGCCATTGGCATCAAGCTGTTCCAAGTGCTTGGATTCGCATCCGCGCTCGCGATTATTGGCGGGGGTGTTCCTGATGTCGGGTAGCCCGACTGTGGTGCTCGCGCTGCTGGCCGCCTTTATCATGGCCGCTAGCGCGGCTGTCTCGCGTCTCACATCACCATCCATCCTTGATGTTTACCTGCTTTCCGGTGCGTTTCTGATGATGGGAACGGTGCTGATCGGTGTGGTTGCACGCGCGGTGTTCTCTCCCGGCCGCGTCACGCATCATCGAATTATCGGGGCCATCCTGGTTTATCTGAGCATCGCCCTGACCTTTGTCGCTCTTTATTCGATTGTCGGCTTGCTTGTTCCCAACGCATTTTCCGGAATGTCGTTCGACGATAACTCCGCGCTCGCAAGCAAAGTCATTTATTTCAGTTTTGTAACCTTGACGTCGACTGGCTATGGCGACATCCTCCCTGTGCACCCGGTGGCCCGCAGTCTCTGCAATCTGGAGACGATTATCGGTCAGCTTTATCCTGCAACCCTGCTCGCAAGGCTGGTGTCGCTGGAGATCGAGGGCCGGCGCTAATCGTCGGTGAGGGTCTCACGAGCGAAGCAGACCCTATTGTGCGACGGCACACGCTCGCGCTCTTCTGCTGGCGACTTCCGCAGGACAGCGGGCACGATTGATGCTGCCGACGGGTCTGCTGTCAGGTGTGGAGTTATTCGTGACGTCGAAATAAGTTGCCGCGCTCGCCTCCAATGACAGCTGCGAGTTCCTTTGAAGTGCCAGCCTCGCGACCACGTGGAATGGCGCTTCGGCTTCGTTCCACTCCACGCTCGCGTTTTCGATCCAGAAACTGGCGTCACGGGTCCTGCGCCAATAGGTCATTTTATCGATATCCAGAAACTGAACGGCAAAGTCGAACCAGCTCATCCGCACATCTTCCTTGATGTGCCGGACCAATTCATCCTGCAGGCCCCTCGGGTTACTTTTTTGCAGAGGCTCCGCCGAGTTGTCCGGAGAGGGTATGGCTGAAAACTTAACGACGTCGTCCGGCCCGTGACGAAACGGAACTGTGCTCCAATAGCGGAGCTTTTGATAGGGTTTGATTTTTTGTCGGGTTTGCAATTCCGCCAGCGTGAGGGTTCTCACCACTTTCAATTTGTCCTTGAACGGTAAAGACCACAGGCCGCCAAGAGGGTTCGATGCTGTTAATACCTTGATGGTCGCCAGGAAGGCAGGAGAGTCGTTGATCGGCAGGGTCGTCGCATTCTGCATCGAAAAATCTTGCCGCCGGGAGCCGCCGACCGAAGCCGTCCCATCCCGAGTGAGATCGACAGAGAACGACAACGATCGCACATCGGGCTTGAAGTCAGAATTTATGCTTGCGTCCGCGTTCGCAAACCGCACCACGGCGGGGTAAATGCCTGGCTTCGCGAAAATGCCTTTGGCGAGTCTTGGCGCCAGCTCAGGAGGATGTTTGGCGGTCACGTCGAGTATTTCGAACTGGGCCCGAACGCAGACGCCGCTTGCATGGGTTCCACGGCAGAGCGATCTGTGCTGCGCCTTGGCGGCATTCGTCTGCATCAAAAGAGACTTCGCAGTGATCTCTTCGATATCAGATTTTTCGGTAGCTATATTTCTGTCGGCGTCGTTCTCCGTCACGCCGAACCACCGGGTCAACACCATCTCAGACTTCCTGCGGTTGGCCCGCTCATGGGCTTATCTCAGTTCGGCGATGAACTTGATCGCGGTGATGCTCGGCAGAAAGCAGTACGCGGCGGCGCGTGTCGCCACGAAACTGGAGAACCCGGTGATCTTGATTGGGGCCGCGCCGTTGGCCTGGGGGATAACGAAAATACTTTCCGCTGGATCCTGCGTCCCGATCATCGGATCCCTCGACTTGGGGTTCAGCCTCACCGATCCGGCAAATTCACTGTCATTGACCCAATGTCCCAGCACGAACTCGTACTGGTTCTCGATGCTCGAGTTAATGAAATAGCCAAGCAGCCCGCGCTCGATGCCATCATAGGGTTGGGTCGGATCATACACCGGCCCGTATGGCAGGCCGCGCCGGATCAATCGGTGGGTATTGTTGCTGCCGCCCGGTTGACCTTGGCCGGTAACCGGCTGGCCCCGTGGATTGATGCGGCGCATGTGCGCCCCGACAGGGCACCGCAGACCCTTCGGATCGCCCGAGCCGTCCGCATTCACGTATTCGAAATTGTTGAGCTGCTCGGGAGGAAGTCCGCCCTCGGGGCTATCGCTTTCCGCCGACAATGCCAGCGGCACGCCGTTGCGCCAACGCCCACACATCTTGGCGGCAAGCAGTTCGGGATCGATCTTGTCCCTGTTCGACTGCAGGAAGTTTTCGAACCCGACAACGTCCGTCTTGATCATCTTGAAAACAGCGAAACTGCCGTTCAAGCCGAGCTCTCTTGGCTCCGGCATCAAATAATTTTCGGCGTCGTCGCGCAACACAAACAGCCAGGCATCGCAAGGCCGCTGGTGATCCGGCGGATATCGCTCGGGTCCCCCGCGAATCGTGGTCATGCTGATGCCGTCGGTATAGCCGAAGTGCACCTTGAACGTGGGGACAGCCTCGCCGTCCTTCATTTCCATCAAGGCCATGCCGTCGGCACGCCAGATTTCCCGAAACGCGCCTCCCTCGCCGAACAGTGCGGAGAGGCGGTCGCTGTAGGCTGCCAGCGCTTTGGGACTCATGGCATGCAGGGTGATCAGGACGTGATCGCTTCCGGCCCCGAAGCCCCCGATCCAGTGCTGTGGGTCGCTCTGCCCGGTATCGCCCACGAGTTTGGCGCGTTCGGCGGCGCCGGCGATGAACGCGCCGAACGACTTGAACGAAAGCCTCGGGACCCGATCCTTGATCTCCAGCGCGATCAGCCCGGGCCACGTTATGCCGACGTTGAGACAATAGTCCGGCCTGCGCCGCGGAGCCTCGTCGGGGTTATCTCCGGGTCCTGGCTCAAATCCGACGTGCCAATCTTCGGCGGTGGTGATCTGTGGCGTATCGGCCTCATTGCCGCTGACGAGCCTTCCCAGCAACTTGCGGGCTTCGGCTGGGACACCGACCGTCAGCAGGAAATGCCGAACCATCGGCATTCTGTACCCACGCAGAATGAACCCCTGAATATCCGGCAGATCCAATTCGGTCTTGGTGTCACTCTGGCGACGCGAGTCCGACGGGATACTTCTTCCAAATAGCCTGGAGAGAAGCCCCCCGCCCTCACCTGTCTGCGCCGGACCGCTACCGTTTTGAACCACAATATCGCTCCTGCCCTTCGTCCGCTTATCCGGTAGCGGCAGTTGGTGATTTGCTGTCAGCGATCAGGGCATGGATGTCCTGCACCGAAAGGCCAGGATAGGCCTGATAGAACCCGATCGGAGCGCGGTTTGCGCCCGCTGCAAAATCGATGAATTCCTGCAGGTACTTTCGGCATGGTGACGGCGGCGGGTTCTTCGTGAACTTGAAGATGAGATCGAAGACCTCTCCAATGTTCTTGGTGAAGTCTGCGATGTATTTGTCGAATGAGCCATCATAGACGGTAAAGAAACCGATCTGATGGTCCTCGAGCGGAACGAATTGCGCGAAGTGCGGCGTGCCGACCTTGTCCAGGTCTTTGGTGGTGCCGCTGCCGCGCGCGCGCAGGATCAGTTGTACCGCGACGAAATGAAGGTATGACCTGATCGGCAGGATCACCAGAAACGGATGCAGTTCGCTGGCTCCGCTGATGTCCGAGGCCGACGCCAGGGCCTTGATCTCCCGCGCGGTTACCCCGGGATAGGCGGTGTAAAGATTGACCGCGTGGATGAGGTGCGCCTTCGTCCATTTGACGAAGGTGTCCACGTTGCCAGCAGCCGGCGTGGGCGGTGGATCATCCACACGCTCGAAAATCGCATCGAACACCGGCCCCGCGAGCCTCGCGAGATCGGCCATGAGCTTGCCAAACTCGCCATCGAAATCGCCGAGAAACAGCAAGGTCCTCTCGCTTAGGACCGTGAAGCGGGAGTAGTGGATCCGGCCGATGCTATCCGCCGCCTGGAACAGGCCAGGCATAAGGCTTGGAAGCTGCTCCGCCAGAGCCTTGGCAGCCGCCGGCGACTTCAGGGGGAAGCGGAGAGTAAAATGGTTCTGGCTCATGGCGCAATGCTCCGCCCGTTTACGGGATCATGCCGCAGTCGAACATCTTGTTCAGAACGGGTGCGGCGATCTTGTTGATGAAAGCTATGCGCGCCTGTGAATCGTTGCGGAGAAATTCGATGGCTTGCTTCTCCTTGTCCGATGGCGGATCTTGCTTCTGCGCCTTCAGCTCATCACAGCTCGCCGTCTGGTACTTCTTGATCACCTTGTCGGCCGCAACGTCCAGGAGCATGCCCTGAGCGGATGCCGCGCTGGCAACGATCAGGGCTGAAATCCCTGCGGCTATGCCGAGTATTTTTTTCACGTCAAGTCTCCTGTCTCGATAGGAAATCGATGGTCTCACGAGACTCACGGAATCATGCTGCATTCGAACATCTTGTTCAGCACGGGCGCGGCGATCTTATCGACAAAGGCAACTCGGGCTTTCGGATCGGCCCGCAGCAGATCCAGTGCTATTTTCTCCTTTTCCGACGGCGCCTCAGACTTCTGCACCTTCAACTGATCACACGTCGCCGCCTGGTATTTCTTGATCACTTTGTCGGCCGCGGCGTCTACAAGCGCGCCTTCCGCGACGGCGGCGCCCGCGACGATCACGGCTATGACGAACACCAAGGCACCGATTGATTTGCTCATGTCGCGCTCCTCATCCAGATGATGTTTCGGGCGTCTTTAGAGAACCTCCGGTCCGAGGCGACGCCGGTTTTGCGGCGTCGCCTGTCCGACTGACTTCCGACGACCGTCCTAATCTCGCGATCGCGCCCTTGCCTCGCGCACCTTCATCTCGTCCACCGCAGTCAGCTGCGTCGGTCCGAGGTTGAAGGTGACATTGTCGATCTTGCCGTTGAAGCGGAATGGCACCTGATAATCCTGATCGTTTACTCCGGTGCGGGTGTCGATCCCGACATCGAATGTCTCGTCCGCCGGCAGCAGGAACGGAACCGTCTTTGGAACCTGCAATGTGCGGACTTCCGTGCCGTCAACCTTCAGCACTCCCGTGCCGCCTTTTGCTATGCCGGGGCCGTCATATCTGAAGTCAAACACGATGGTGTGTTTGCCTGCAGAGAGCGCCTGATCGCCCGCCCATCGGGCCTGCAGCAGCGCGAGCATGTTGTAATCAAACACCGGCACTCCTTTGAGCAGATACAGTCCATACCCGCCCCAGCGTCCGCCCTCGGTGACGATCATGCCGTCGCCGCCCTGCGGGACGTCGACCTCGGCGGTGATCTTGAACGACCTGTTCAGGATGTTCGGTGTATTCCCGGTTGGGATGCCGGCCATCTCGCCCGAATAGGAAAAAACCGTCTGTCCGGCGGTCGCGCTCGGCCGCGGCGCTATCGCTCGCGCGAACGACGAATTATCCAGCGGCAGCACGTTATATTTGCCAGCCTCCTGCACGAACAGTGCCTGCATTTGCTTGAGCTTGTCGGGCATTTTGGGCGCGAGATCGTTGGCCTGGGAGTAATCCGCGCTCAGGTCATAGAGCTCCCACTTGTATGCATTTATTTCGGGCATCGCCGAGTTCAGCACCCACGGCGCCACCGGCGGCGTGGTGTTGGCGTACCAACCCTCGTCGTAGATCCCGCGGTTGCTCATCATCTCGAAGTATTGGGTCTTACGCGCCGACGGAGCGTTGGCGTTGGTCTTGTCGAAGGAATACGCCATGCTGACGCCCTCGATCGGGCTTTGCGTGATGCCGTTCACCGTATCGGGCGCCTTGATACCCGTGGCTTCGAGGATCGTCGGCACAATGTCGATGATGTGGTGGAACTGGGTGCGGATGCCGCCGACGTCCTTGATGCGATCTGGCCACGAGATCGCCAGGCCCTGCCGGGTGCCGCCAAAGTGCGACGCCACCTGCTTCGTGTACTTGAACGGTGTGTCGAACGCCCACGACCACGCGACAGCCATGTGCGGATAGGTTCCCGCCGAGCCCCAGCTGTCGTAAAACTTCAGTTGCTCTTCCACCGGAATCGTCAGAATGCCGTTGTAGGAGGTGTATTGGTTGGGCGTTCCGAGCAGCGTGCCTTCGGGGCTGGTGCCGTTGTCGCCGTCGATGTAGATGATCAGCGTGTTGTCGAGCTTGCCCATGTCTTCGACGGCCTGGATCACGCGGCCGATCTCGTGGTCGGTGTAGGCGGTGTAGCCAGCGTAGACCTCCGCCTGCCGCGCGAACAGCTTCTTCTCGTCAGCCGATAGCGTTTCCCATTTCGGCAGGTCGTTCGGCCATTCGGTCAGCTGAGCAGTCGCGGGAATGACGCCCAACCGCTTCTGGTTGGCAAAGATCTGGTCACGCATGGCGTTCCAGCCCATGTCGAACTTGCCCTTGAACTTGTCGATCCATTCCTTGGTCGGCTGGTGCGGCGAGTGACTTCCGCCGGGGACGTAATAGACGAAGAACGGCGTGTCCGGCGCCGCCGCGTTGAGCTGCTTCATGTGCGTAATGGCTTCGTCCGCCATGTCGGTTGTGAGGTTGTAACCGGGCTTGCCGATCCAGGGAAAAATCTGGGTGTGATCCCGGAACAGATACGGCGTCCACTGGTCGGTCTCGCCGCCCATGAAGCCGTAGAAGTAGTCAAAGCCCATCCCCGATGGCCATTGGTCGAACGGACCCGCCACGCTGTACTGGAAGCCCGGCGTGTTGTGGTTCTTGCCAAACCACGATGTGGCGTAACCGTTGCCCCTAAGGATCGCACCGATCGTTGCCTTGTCAGGAGTGATAATGGAGTCATAGCCGGGATAGCCGGTCGACAGCTCCGAGATCACGCCGAAACCTGCTGAATGGTGGTTGCGGCCGGTGATCAGTGCCGCCCGCGTCGGCGAGCACAGCGCGGTCGAGTGGAACTGGGTGTAGCGCAGTCCCGCGTTCGCGATTCGATCCAGTGCCGGCGTCGGAATGACACCGCCAAAGGTGCCGCTTACGCCATAACCCTGATCGTCGGTCATGATCAGCAGAACATTGGGCGCGCCTTTCGGCGGCACAACGCGCGGCGGCCACCACGGCTGCGACTCCTTGGCGCTCTCCTTGATGACACCGCCGAATTTTGGGGGCGGTGGCGGCAGCTGTTTGCCGTCGATCGTAATCGTCGCGCTCGGCGAGCCCGGAGTGCCGTTGATCTGCTGGGCATTCGCATCGGGCAAGAGCGCTGCTCCGACAACAATACCCAATGACAGCAGGATTGGGGTTCTAATCATCGTGTTCTCCCGGTCGGCTGTCGACACATGCGAGGGCCCGCCCCACCGCGCTGAGACCATCCGTTGGCGTGAGCGTCGATACACAGATTGTGTCGATCGAGGTCGCCAGCGGGATGTCAAACTTCCCCATCGTTTCGCAAGAACCGGGCCAACAGGAGAACGTCTCCCTTCGGAAAGAAAAACGTTCGGCAATACAGCGCGGTAGGAAATCCGCGACGCGAACGCCGTGCGCCCGTTGCACTCTATTTCTCCAACTTTTCGGAGTTACTCCGAAATCTCGTGGATTTCTGATCGAGTCGATCGCGCTGCTGCTCGTGATCGAATTTCGCTACCTCCTTGATCTCTAGGGCAATTGACTCTCGATTCGTCCGAGTCCGCATTTGGCCTGCTTCTTGCGAGGCGACTTGTCGTCAGCTCGCGCGGGACCTAAGGCACGGCAGTCGCGGTCAAGCCGCCCCCGGCCGCCAACTGCCGTTACATCGTCGTGAACGGCGTGCGCG
>Ga0307509_10002789_pt1 | contig 27719 bp, 24 predicted proteins | sample 10_EM_MG_FD_202245 | JGI IMG/M metagenome (GOLD analysis project Ga0307509, IMG submission 202245) | Populus trichocarpa ectomycorrhiza microbial communities from riparian zone in the Pacific Northwest, United States - 10_EM | ecosystem: Host-associated > Plants > Roots > Unclassified | place... | reverse complement strand
GCTGAATCCCCTACGACTAATGCCGCCTTTGCCCGCGCCCTTCGTGCCATTGCCGCACCATGCGCAGAGCTCGTCGGCCACAATAGGGTCTTAGGGATGACTCGTCACCCGTGCGTGAAGATGCGAAATATTCGCGTGAGTATCTTTTTCAGGCGATTACCCTGTACCCATCTGTCATTCGATACCAACCATGAGCCACTAACAGTTTCTACTTGGCCCGAATTTCTCAATGTGGTCCTCCCTCTCCTTATGGATGTTTCGATGCAAAGCAGCACATCTATCGCGCAACTACTTGGTACGGCGCTCTGCACCCCTCCCTCAGTCACTTTCTTTCCATGTCCTGGAAAGTCCTTCGCTCTGTGGTCTCCAGAGGGTGAGTGCCCCTCACTCGGTTGCTTTCGTCCCATGTCCTGACGTGTCCCTCCCTCCTTGCCCTCTCGCAGCGGTGTCTCGACTCCATGGCTGGCCTCGCCTTGCAGTGGCCTTTCGCGCCTGCTCCCTGCCTCACCATATGCCCTGGCTCCAATGCCTCAGACTCCGCAGTGGTGGCTTTTTAAGCCCCATCAGCAGGCTCGACGCTGGTAGTGCCCTCGGCCATGGCAGGTGCGGCGCCTACAACCAGTAGTGCTCCCCCTCGTGCATGCGTGTCAACGCCCGAGGGTTCAACTTCCCTCGGATCCATGTTGGCGTTCACAATTGCAAGCTGACAGGGTCAGGCGACACAGACCCCAGCGGCAACAGGAGCAACGATAAAATCGTCCACGATCCCGGCCTCGTCAACTTCAGCGGCAACAACACCGCCAGGGGCTCAACGTGCGACAACAGCAACACCAGGCACAGCGATGATGGCGATGGCACCTGCAATAGCAGCGACAGCAACAGCAGCGGCCCCAGCAACGGCGGCAGTGGCGATGGCGGCAGCTGCTGCTGCTGCTGCTGCTGCGACAATGTGTCCTGCACCACCAACACCTGCCACAGCCGCATCCGCAACTGCAATGCGATCGCCTTCACAGCGCACAGCATCAACCCAGTCCGTCCCTTCAAACTCGCACATGCCGACACAGCGCCACAGTACGTTGGCCACTGCTAACCACATTCCCCCTCCTTCCTCCAGGGTTTCTCCAAGTGAATGAGCCCAGCAAGGCTTGCGCCCCCATTTGCCGCTCCATGTTTGCTACATACTTTCAGGTCTGGTCCAGGTTCAAACCCTAGAAGAACCTGAACCGGACCCAAAGTCTGCGGGGAAATCTACCCCAGAAAACTGGACATAACCGGACCGCGGCATCTCTACCAGAGCCAGGTGGGGCCTTGGGTGAAGAGGGGGCAAGCCTGGGTCATCCTCGTAGATGAGGGACATTTCTAGTTCCACTACATCTCAGATATGTACAGTAGCATGGGTCCTGTGTCCAGTCATGACAATAAATCAAATTTTAAAAAAGGCATTTCGGATTAGTCACCAAGTCGCGGTCCACTCTGCACTTCAAGCTTCAATCCCGGGCCCCAGGTTCCTTCCCTTTGTCCGAGTCACACCTGTCTTATTGCATGCCATTATCAGATTTGAGATGTTCATAACAGAATGGGAAATACCTGGGGTGTGACACGAGTTTCTCAGCCCTCGGTTTCTACTCACGACAGGTGGGTACAAGTAGGAGCTTGTCTGTATGCACCCTTTCCTTTCCGACTTTCTGGCTTTCCAGATTCATTGCCTACCTGCTGCCTTGTCTGATTTTATGATTTTCAATTCAAACCCCCTAAAATGAAATGCAAGCACCGTATCCCTGCCGAGGGGCGACACGGACGCCTTGTCGTCTGTAGCATGGTGTCCGTTTAATGGGTCTCAAACGAAGACAGTTCACCTGTAAAATGATGGCTCTAGACGGTAGGAACATCGAGGAATGTGCGTGGTTCTTTCTATGTTGACAGTGCCGCTTCTGACTGGGTGGCCAGGGTACGTTTTGTTGGTAGGCCACATCGGACGCAATCGCCATTGTTTTCTGGCCTCAACGGCCGCTTCAAATCGAGAATCCCCTCCAAGGGCAGCTACCCCTCGATGTTTCAAAGTGGTTTCCCTTCAGGTCCAGGAACTGCGCTCTTCACGGCAGCCAACCCCCACTCCCCTTGTTGGGCCTTCTCATGGCAGAGCCTCAGGTCTGCGCTCACCCTCTTGTATCTTGTAGTGGCCCCACCTCCTACACTGACCATTGGTCGGCATCCTTGTGGCGGCGTGGCACATCCGCACACGACGCCACGCCCTATGGGTTCCAATGCCTCGGGGTTGGCGGCTGCGGCCTTCTTAACCGCTCCAGTAAGTTCGACACTGACGGTACCCTGGCTAGGCAGCTAGGGCAGGTGCGACGTCCAAGCCCGGCAGCGGCCTCCCTCATTGGTGCTTTCGATGACTATGTCCATACTGTCATCGCCTAATTTATGTATTGTGGGTTACTGGATTTGTCAGATCATCTTAATTGCGGTACGCTTTTCAGTTTACCGTGAAATTTACTCTCCTTGTCGTACTGTATCGATAGATGGGTATATGTTGTCACGATGATCAGACCAGATTACTGTGTGATCGAGGGTCCTCTATTACTGATGTGCTGACATTTCCTTCTTACACCTACACCGGTTTACTATACTGTCTCTCGGAACGCATGGGTAATTCCGCACAATGAGGTGGAAGATGAAACACGTAACACTGCAGAAACCATGCGCTCCCCGCTTTTTTGGCGAGAAGTTGGTATGGCTACTGTTACTACTCAAGACAATTACGTGTTACTGCACGTAGGGAGGTCACTGACAATATCTGAGGTTGAGCTCGCTTGTACAGTACGACTTATTTTTAGGCTTCAAACTGTGATGGTAAGGCTAACTCGTGGTTAACCATGACACTCCGAGTCCCACCGGCAGATGATTTTCAGTCTGAGGTGCGATAACCCGTATAAACTGTCCAGAATTGTTCGAGCTCACCCAGTTCTCTCGTCGTGCAATGACCACATGGACGTGATTATTTAGCATAGAAGAATCATGGACATGCCGTGCTGAGGTACACTAATTGTGTCAGCCGTGTGTTTCATGATCGCCTTAACCGAGTCATGACAAACGTTTTACAATAGATGACAGGCCACTTAGGGATATAGAACTGATATAGACTATTGTCTGACTTGACGGAGGTGTCCCTTGAGGTATCGGTAAACTCAGCACCCTCACTCTACGTCACGCGCATGAGGACCACCCAGAGGGCCACTCTCGGTTCATGGAACCGAGGATAGTAATGTGTTGCCCACGCAAAGGCTTCGAACGGAGGGAGAGTTCTTCGAACACGTGTTCCGAGAGGTATGAGCAACTCTCAACGTAACGCCGCGGGGCTGCTTGAACCACGACCTAAGGACATGGTCAGGTACTGTATCGTCATGAATGATGACGTTGGGTCGAACCTCGGCAGTGTTGCCCGCAGTAATTGCGACACCGTGACGACGGGGCCAACACGTCAACCAGACGCGACCGAAGGCCAGAAGGGAAGGTTTCGCAAAATGCCGCCGCGCAACTGGCAAGCCTACTGCAGGCCTACACTCAGTTGAAACAGCAGACCAACATACCGCGGCCATTGTTCAGAGCCCACCCTATCCCAATGGTGAGAAGCCTGGACTTTGAATACCGATGGTATTATTACCTTCTGGTTTCAGCCCAGTCACGGTAGGGTTGGTACCTCGAAGCACAAGAGTAGTTTGAACATTGCGTCTGTTATTGTGTCGGGTCCGTGGCGATTGTCCTCCCTAGACAAAGATCTCTGGGGATTTGTGTCCCTGGTTGTTCGTGCTCTGACAAATCTAGCTGATCATCTTGGTTTGGCCACGGTTTAGCCATCACCGGTCTTCGTGTGAATGTGCGGTCGCACAGCTAAACTCACTATGCATCTATTTCGAAATTTTCTGAAAATTTGATGATTGTTACGTCTTTCCTGAGGCCGAATGCAATGTTTACAAGTGACACACGTGGCCCTTTTTCGAATATATCCAGGCGCCTGCACTCTTTATCCACCACGAGGCCTTCAAGAGTGGTGGTGGGAGCAACAAGTACCATTGACACATAGCGAACTGAATTCCCACTTACGAAATCTACGTAGCTTTCGGATTGCACAAGCTGTGGGACCCATCCCTCGCCCTGCCGAAGTGTGGACGAGAAATTTGTCCATGGTCAGAATCCGGAAAGTCAGCTGCGACCAGAGGAGTCCTGACGGACGGGGCAATTCAGATGAGAATACGGACAGTATGGATTGGGTCGTCCTTCATGTTGGTTAATAATGCGGCTTACGGATGGGACAGTATCACAGACTAGGACTTCCTCGAATTTGATCGACGCAAATCTTCCTTTGGAAGTTCGGGGAGCACGGCGCGTAAGAAGGGCTGATGCACTCGATTCCAAATTTCCAATTCCAATTCCGTTTGCAACTGAGTAAAAGGGTACTGTAGATTGACCGCCGATCTCGATGAATCGCTCTAAGGATTGCTGAGTAATAGTCAAGGCTTGTGTCTCGCAAAGAGAGCGCTACTGCAACAGACGAGCATCGGACGCGTGTCACGGAATCCCCTAAAACATTCGTCCCATAGTGATGAGGGCTCAATGGACACGATGACAGAGGGCGCTTGGAAAATAAAATTATTTTCTACGTTGCTGATGGCAAAGGGGGAGGCGACAACCTGTGGCGTAACTGGCATAGACAGTTTTATGCCGACGATGCAGCAGAAGCAAGTGCCACTCCTGCCCTAGGAATGGTACGACGTCAGACCAGGGGTATCAAGAACAAAAGTGGATGTCAAGGCCAAGAACTGAGATGGCAGGGCCCCAGGCTGGCCACAGTGGAGTGAAGAGCAGCGACTCCTGGACGGTTGCGTTTTCTCAATAACGCGACCGATCATTTCCATCACGGCGATCGATGGCCAAATGGGGGAAGTCGGGGACCTTTCGTTTTGGTATCGGCGAGCGCCCTATGCGGTTAACAGACAAACCACGCAGATACATCAAAGCAGCACGACACCCTCGACGAGTGGTGTCTACCATGCAACATCCGGTATGATACCCACAAACATAGGGGGCAGAGGTTGCTTCAGTCGGGTCCACGGAAAGCCAGGAAGCGTGGGCCAGATACGCGCAACGGGAGACGGGAGACAGGGTCAAGTATGTGTTACGAGGGGGTCCACTTAAAGTTCAGTGAGCAGAGGCTCGGACTGCTCAGGGCTGGGGCGCTGAGCGGAGCCTACTCAGTCGCCTGAGCAGCACGAAACAGGGATTGGACCGATAAGGTTGAGGGGCACATGATTGAGATAAGATGTTCATACAATGATGACTGTTAGTTGGCTGTCTCACTCTTATTGATTATCTCCGGAGACGAAGGCGTCAGCGCAGACAGTCATTTCCCCCCAACTCTCAATTATTTCGCGAACATCGGGCGTAGGTGTCACTAAAAGATTCCATCGAATTTTCGCGGGTGCGTCTGTATTTCTCTGCGCACCGTCCTTCTCACCGGCGACTACTGGCAGCTTTGTTGCTTCATGCAACTTCCGTCAAGGAGACTACAAGCATCTGAACGAAAGGGTAGTCCTTCTGCAACCTGAAAGATCATTCTGAACATGACGCAACGCACTATTAGGACGTCAGGGATCAGGGCCTGACATTTGAGGACTTGAGGTTTCGCCGGTCAAACTTCCGTCAGGGGTTCTGGTGTCCCTTCACAAATTGTTGAGGTTATTCTAATCATTTGGCGTGTGGTACCTGCCGCCAGCCAAGATTGCCCTAGTCGAGTTGTTTTACCGTTCCCAACAAGCGACGAGCCTCTGCGTGCCGAGACACAACGAAGAGTGATCAGCCTACTGTCGTGGCTTGACTGGATAAGAACAGTGCGCGAGTCGTGATGTCGAGCATTCTTTGTGGCACATAGACAACAAATGCATGCATTAGGCTTGGGCTTGAGCAAGAAATACTGTACTCGCCGTGGCTGTATCACTTTCCTGGGTCAAGGAACCACGCAGACCAGACTGCACGATCATCTGGTGAGGCGAGAGTGAAGGTCTTCGAGTTGACGCTTATTTCTTTTCAATTTCTTTAAGTTTCGAACTGCGCAACACGAAACTTTGAATTTGACAAGGCCGTGATATCGCTCTCAGTCCGAAACGCGTCAACATGACATGTGTTGCTTGACCCCAGTCATCCACTCGGGCTTTCGTTCTTCCTTGATATCTACAATGTCAATCATTTATTAAGCCATTTCAAATGAAAACCATGAATTGTGAATTGATGTTTCCGTCTCCCAAACTCAAGGTGGCGTCACGGAACTATGTATTAGCCGGAAGACACATTGACGGCTTGACCCCGTGGTTCTTCCTCCCCGCATATATACCGCGAGCCCGCGGTGACCAGCTGCCGAGCTATCATTCCTCCCTCCCCTTTTCCCTCCCATGGCAAGCCATCTCCCCTTCGACATTGCGCAAGTTTTGGGCAAGCGCTTTCAACCTTTCTTTCTTTCGTTGGTTTCAATGACGCGCATTTGATCAATAGGCGTGCTTTTAATAGCAATCCTTCGTAGGTTTCCGATGTTCTCTGCCAGGGAGCACGGCTGAATGCCTGTGCAGTGAATGCGTGTTTCATCGGGTTTGTGTCCCAACAGCTGTATTCTTATTGGATTAGTCGTGAGTATCATCGTTTGGCTGCAGGCATTTCATGGGTGACCTTTAGTAGGTTTCGGCGATCCTGTACATGTAAAGTGAGCACAAACGCTTTCCACCTCAATCATTTACTGTCACAACTCAACAATTTTACAGGGCCTTTGTTGTAGCACAGTTTTGCATTGTCGTCCTGCAAGGTGCCATGTACGCATCAGCCATCGATTCGCCCGATAATCCTTGTCTGACCAGCAAGCGAACTAAACTAGGCTCTGGGATTTAGCTTGGAATATCTAGTATGTTCCTACTCGCCCACCCAAAAACACAAGGCTCATCGATCGTGTTTGCAGTACTGTCAGCTATTCTCTAATAACTAACCCGAAATGTTTGTTCCCTGTTTCAAGCATTTACAACTTCTCATCACTTTGGTAGCGGTAACATGGCAGGCTTTCGTCAACTCTTTATGTCAATTGGTCCTCATTATGATGGCAAATGTCTTCCTGGTCGTCCGGTTAGTGCTTACATGATCTCACCGTGGATGTAATATTGACCGCCTCTACCTGATTAGCATTTACAGTTTAACACGTAGTCGCCTGCAGAGTGGGCTAGTCTTAGCGTTCTCTTCCATGGCATTTATTGTCGGCATCGTCAGCGTTGCGGCGACCTGGAAACAAGTGTACGATTACCGTTCCATGAAATGCCAACCCTTACTGATGTGTATTACAGCAACCAGGAGCAGAAATTTACTCACACACAACTTGCTACATCTGGTATCTGGCACGGATTACAAGCTATATCCGAGTGCCTCATTATGTGTACGTCATTTCGAATCGGTGTGGGCGAGACTAATGTTCCCTTTGTGAAAGTTTTCCTCAGGCGAGCACTGCTGTCAGCCCGCAGTGGTATGAAGAGATCGAATTCAATCGTGCACCATTTCGTTCGCAATGCGGTTCAAATGGGATTCTTTGCAACGCTTTGGTCACTGGCAGCGCTGGGAACATACTTTTTATGGCCAACATGGACGATTTACACAATCTTTGATATGACCTCTGGATTGATATACACTCACGTGGGTAGTCGTTCCTTTCGAGTGTCACGTGCTCACAAGAACTACCCGTCCAGATGATCTTTGACGGGCTATTATCGCGCACCCGACTGCGTAGCCAGTTGGCTGAACGAAGTGAGCTTGAGCTTGGGTTTCCTTCGCAGGTGTGGTATTCGACTTCGCTACGAGTGGGCCTCTGTATTGATTCAAATGGACCTTGGCTCCCGTCCAGTCTAACTCTCACAGTTTGCCATCACAAGCCTATGGAAGAAAGCGAACATCAGCGGCGGCACATGGGGCTGTTTCTCTTGTCACGATGGCGAATTTCAGGGCAGGCACGCAGATTACGGAAGAACTATCTGGCAACGAGAAGGACGCCAACTCGGAATTTAAAGGTGAACCCTCCAATTGAAGAAGCCAGGCGCTGGCGATGACCTCTCCGTGTGACTCGGCGAATGTGAATTAGCCGGGTGGGGATGGTGATCTGTGGACATAATCGCCTCGTATACTCGCATTATACATACCTAGAGGATTTTGGTACACACGACGAGATTTTTATTAGCTTTGGTACATATAGAGGTCATCATTAATCATTCCTCATGTTCTGTCGTACTTTTCGTAGTTGATGCAAGGAATTCCCATGCTCTTACAGCGTGGTAGAAGATTAGTACCCCCCGACGGTGGACGTATACAACAGCGTCATCCACTTGAGAGTGAGGGAGAAATTGATGATTGATGCCGAAAATAACTTTAAGAGTACTGTGCCGTATGCCTTGACGCTACTAATGTCGTCGGACCTCCGATTGTCAAGATTCTGTGGCGACTAATAGGTGCCATCCGTGACGATACAGTAGCCAAAATGCTCCTCGGTATGATATCTGAAGTGTTCATTTGTAGACGACGAGAAGGTTACTACGTTGTGCAGGGTCTTTAGACGTGATGCCATGAAATAGAACTCGAAGGACGAGAACAGGGTCAGCAGTGGAAACCCTGGCTCGCCGGTGCTCCGCCGTACTGTTGAAAAGCATGGAAAACACCACCAAATGCAGCCTGAGTTCCTAAATACTATGTGACATGGGAAGAGAAACACTGGCAACGCGTGTCAGAAGAAAAACAGGAGCTAACCGCTATATTTCTCACCACAAAAACTTGATATTCATGAAAAGATTCTTTCCTGCCCTGCTCTACTCAACCGGTTTTCTGACGTTGCCAGAAGGATGCCGAATTTGCCTCACGCCTGGTTGGCGCTGGCCCATCACGTGCGGCCAAGGTATCAGTGCATGACCCATCTTAGACTGCAGTGGCGCAAACTTTTATTTTATTCTGTCTTCTGGCAATCAGGTGATGGAATAACCTAGTGGGATTTCCGTCCCAAATTTACAGCATACAACAAACCGAACAAGAAAATATGTACTACAGCTGGTATTCTTCCCAGTAGACCGAAAAACATGATAACATGATAACATCAAGTTATAGGGGATGATGAAACTAAGCAGCCCCCGTGGGAGCTCCTGTCGATTTAGTCGGCCAGCAAGGATGTCTAACTGCGTTTGTATCTTCGTTTGCATTTCGTCAAGGCGGCCTTCGATCAACGTCAATCGTTGGTCTGTTGGGGAGACTTGATCATCATTTTCCTTCTCCGGTGCCAGGCAGCGAATGAGATGATGGTCATTTGTGTGCTTCCCGGAACTTAGTATGAGGTCCCGGATATCCTCTCCATCGCATGCATCACAAATGAAGAGGTTATCTAAATGGGCAGGATAAGTGGTCAGAAATTAGGAAAAGGACGTCGTCGTCGTCTTGAGACCGACCTTCGCAGAAGATGCAATACCAGATTGGGAAGGAGAGACCACCTTTGCACTGGCCGCATGTGGGAAGACCCTGGTCTTTTGCTACGTCAGGGGTGGTCTTATCCTCCATTTCGGATCCGCCTTTGGTACAGTTAGGGCCGGTGCAAATGTCGTCGGGTTGGTTACTCTGAACAGCGGTCTCTGATGAGGTCGGCCCGGAACTTGATGGTTTCCTGCCACGAGGTTCAGCCCCATGAAGATGCGAGGAGGATTCTGCAATCGTCATGAGGAACTCTCGCGCACGCTCGAATGCCTCGCATGCCCTTCTATATACCCAACCGTAATTGCGGAGCGACACATAAGTGCGAAATTTAACGAGTCTGTGGGTTGGTTCATGTGGACTCTCGAGGCCTCTGTACTCTGTTATACGCGCATCAATGCATCGCGGCGTGGTGCAAAGATCCACGGTAAAGGCGACTCCCCGGTCCTTGGCGGTACAATCTAGACAGAGGAGACGAGGGCCGTTGATGACACCATTGCATGAAGAACAAGTGCAACTACGATCCAAGTTAGCTCACGAGTACCGTACTTGCAGCATCGCGGACTCACAAATGAACACGTGCATTTGCTCTTATGTATCGGGCGTTGGATTCGTAGAAACAACAATCGGCCGGTGTCAGCCTTTGTGTAGTTGCAAGGAACGCCCGCTCCTCCTCATCGCTGAGATCAGGTCCAAAGTAAAATATTCGAAGTAATAGCGGGATTATGCTTTTGCGATCATCTCGACGCTGGGAAAAGTATGACCATGACCAATGGTCGCGACGTATGTCGTTTCGTACGGCTGTGATCGCAAATCTCCACAAAGCGCGGGGCTTACTGTCTGACAGTTCCCTGATATTTGGATATACGGTGAGGTAATGAGATGGAATCCGCCGGAATTCCGTCATCCACTTGGCTCCTCCTAGTTCGGCAGAATAGCCCCATACGTCGGTCAAGGAATTGCGTTCTGGGTCAAAGTGGCCGTTGACAAAAATGGGTCCATGATATCCTGCGTCATGGAATGACATCTTGAAGGTGACTTGTATGATACCGTTTTCGCCCTTAGACCAAGTCCCGGTAATCGAAGAGCGTCCTTTAAGTGACCAGGATTCGGCCTTGATGTCTCCCTCTCCACTTCCAGGTACCAGAACCAACGTTATCATTGAGGGCACCCACATGACACGGACCCCTTCGTCATCTTAAAGGTAGCCATGCCAGTGCCCCAAACTGCAGCGCATTCGGAGATTAGAATGTGTGATTCATGCAAATGAAATGGAGGCCGTACATATCTTTTAATGGTAGCTCAACATCACGATGATCTGGAATATCGTCCATTGAATGTCCGCCGTACACCAAGTCATCAAGGGACAGCTCTTCTTTATATTCCCAGTTCAAAACATCCCCCGGCGGGATATTTCTGTCTTCGTTGTCCTCGTTGTACGGTATGACTTCGGGGTCAATACTCCGGATGTAGTCCACGGTCCACAGCTTGAGGGCGTCTGATTTACCGACATACTTGAACTGTAAGACACATTAGAAGAGTAGAACGTCCGAATGATGGGAAATGACTAACAATCCCGAAAGCAACGATTTCAAACTGCTTTTCTGGATCGAGTCTCTGCTGAGAAAAGTTGGCTGAGTAGTTTGGTCAAGTTAACATGGCAGGTTGAAGATGACGAGGAAACTGACACACCGAGGAGGACCTCTTTCCGGTCTAGGATAGCCAAATAAATATAAAGTATACTATCCACCGCCTCTTTAAAATCACGTTCATCTAATATCTTGGTCCGCATAATTCGCATCATCTCATAGTGACGTTTTATAAGCAAGTATAAGAGTGGAAAGACCGTCTACGATTGATTGAATACCGAGATGAGTCATGGATGGTGTAGATTGCGTTGCCAATTCTGACCTTTTCGATGCGGCCTCCTCCAGCGATCAGCGCAAGGGTGTCGGTTCCGTCAATAACGTAGTTTACTGCTCGTAGATTCTTTCCTAACCGGGTCTCCTCCCCTTCGAGGTGAAATTTGAATTTTCCCGGGTCGGTCATGCTAGAATCCAGGGAAAGTACGGAGGCCGTGAGGGTATGAACGAATTGCCAAACGCCCTCACAGTACATATCAGCGGTCCTTCGATTGGGAGGGAGCACCGTAGCACACAGGCCCTCCATTCTAGTAAACAAGGTTTCAATCTTCCGCGCATAATCGATGATCGACCACTTGAATCCTGAAACGGTTGAGTAAGGTGACTACAGGGGGAAATGTTTGGCTCACCAACAGCCCAGAAAGCCAGCCAATGAGGCAAGCTGGAACTCATGAGACAGATCAATTTGAAATGATAAGATACTAACCTCCACCCGTCTGGTCGAGAACTTGTGAACGTATTCACCTCGGCGATAGTGATGAATCCGGATGCGTCATCGTCGAATGCCTCCAAAATAGGTCGCAGCCACGTAACGTCAATGTATTCGATTGCCCATGCATCAGGATTGGATGAGGTAATTCAACTGGGGTCAGGATCGTCCATGCATTCCGTTTCAGAGAGCTTCTCAAGGTAGTAGTCTCGAAGGGCTAGAACAAAGTGCCGAGCTTTCACATGCCCTCGCCAGCCCTATATAAGTCGTCAGTTCCGTGCATTCGACGGAGTGACTGGGCATTATATCTACCATTTCTACCCAAATCTCGTGGATTGACTACAGAGAATGACAATTGGTTACAAGTCGAACACGGGGACAAGTAATAAAAACTCACCCGGTCGCGGATACGTTCATGGGCGCTACCTTGCACTTCTCGAATGACACGGTCACTCTCCCGCTGAACAACGAGGGTGAGTTTGTCGATGATCTGATTCTTCTGCGCTTCGAACTTGCGGGTGAACACCGTCCAATTTTTCTCCACAGCAGCATTGGGGTCCTCGAGGATGTCTTTTCTAAGGCTATCAACTGCCAGATCAACATCGCCTAGCTTAGGTCCCTTGCTCACGGCTTTCTCTAGATCAAGAAAGACCCTTTCATTTCCCCGGAGGGCCATCACACCGCCCTTCTCTTCCACAAGCTCTGAAAGCCGTCTCTGCTCGGGGCTGACTAGCTGCTGGAACAGCACTTTCATTTCGTTCATCCTGTGGCCTATGATCAGTGCGTAGTTGGGACAAAAGTATAGATAATCTGAACTGTTCGCTGAGTTCCCTCGTTGTATCTTCGATGGCATCAAGTTTCGCATTAGCTTTATCAACGCCTTGATTTGTGCGTATAGTCAACTCGAACTGGAATTCTTGGCGACGCCGAGAAAAGAGCTTGGCGAAGGCGAACAGCTTCTCATCCCAGACCGAGCTCAGCATCACCTTCGCTAGGGGCCTCTTCTTCATGTACGCGTCGCACACATTCGAACACGCCTTGATGTCATCTGCTGTGCGTTCAACGAGTGACTTCAAGCGATCGATTTTCATGCCATCCAGCGTAGAGACATCGTCGTCATTCTTCATATTGTTGAGGCTGTGAGACGTGAGCGAGCTGCATTGGATAGAAGGGAACGCATACAGAAGCAACCCCCACCATATCCCTCATTCCAACGTACAGTGAGATGACCTTCTTGTCGTTATCGCGACGTTTTTGCTGGAGGGTATAGGCCGTCTTGAACGCCAGGACAACGACTATTTCCCCGGTTACTCCGTATATGCATATAATAGGATGGACCCACCTCCGATGAATGGGTGCAAGGCCTTCAGTTCATCCAGGGCATTCATGAGCACCGGGATACCCTCGGAGAAGGTATCGATTTTATCCTTTCATGAGCTTGCCGAAGTCGGTTTGCGCGGCAGCTGTGACGGTTGCCTTGATGACGGGCATGAACGGCGCAGAATTACTTTGCGTCATAGAAACTGCGTCACCTAGAGATCAGAATCAGCTATCATACATTAGGAAAGAATTCCAAGCACTGAAGACACACCAACGGCATCAAGCACTCGACTCGTGTTGGCATCTTTTGGGCCGTCCTTGACCATGTCCCATGCTTCGGCGAGCTTATCGGGCATGGACATGGGAATTATATTTACTCCGCCGTTAGTTGTAGGTCTGTCAGCCTTGGGGCTTAAGGGGGATGAGGATGGCGGCTGGGATGAAGTAGAAGGATCAGTGGTTGGTTGGCTCTTTGTCGTCCAACGCATTTCGCTGGCCTATCACAGTTGGAGTGGTTGTTCAAGTTGTGAGAAAGGCTGCTCCCATCATCGGTAGGGGCAGAAAGTGCAATAAATAGACGAAAGTGAATAGGGTAACACCAACTGCTGTCGGAAAGGAATTCCGGTTGTACCTGAAACGATGGGGATATGATAAACATAATACAGTGAAGGATTTCGTGAGCTCGTGCAAACAAATGTTGTTATTGACGTAACGCCCTCAAATTATGTGGTCCGCCGTGGTCGGGTTGGTGATGCGGTGCGGACTTTGAAACCGACTCTGGCTCTGGACCACTTCAAGTTCTGGACCGACGTGCCTACGGTTAACTGTTACAATAAGCGGTCCAATATTCTCCCTCGCTAACTCGAATCCTTTCCGGGTTCTTCTCCCATCAGCTTGTTACAAGGTTATTTCCTTGCTTCAGCTATGCGGAGTGACCTAGCTGAAGACTTCTGAGTATCTTCGTTTCTTCTTATCGGCCTATCGGGATTGGACTCCCTCAATCGTTTCCTGTCCGTATCATGGGAATCTTTGTCCAAGTCCCTGAAGCCATCTTACCATAGACAGACAGATTCGAGATGCGTGTCACAAAGGGCACATGCGCCCATCCCTCCGTATCAATTGACCATGCATCATGACCAGAGGCACATCTACATATCCTTGCTACTTTTTTTCTCTGCTATCTCGGAGCCTGTCTTTCGACGTGACGATCTGACCATTGTGCTTCCAACAGCGACACCATGATTGCCCAGACTTTCGGAGAGTCACACTACTGGTTTCTGCTTCCTCCCTAGTGCCCCTTCAGACTGTCGCTGTACCAACGTGGGTGATCACCTTAACCTATCGAGACCCTGGTGGTATTCCATCTTCGCACGATACCTTCCACACCAACGGGGAATGCTGATGTCCGACGCCCTGTAGTCGGACGGAAGGGCAGTGTCTGCTGTGACAATGGGTGGCTGTCCTATCGTCATATGGATGCGTTTCATCGTCCCATCTAACCTATCCAGCGCCCGCAATCTCTCTGTTTTACCTTATCTATCCTATCGAAACACTGGTTCTGAGGGATAGTGTGACATGAATATCCGTTTATCTGTTGCCTGTGGAGGAGGTTCAACATCCCCAGTGCAGATTGGCTTGATAGCCAGGGTTCCCGTTCATCTGAGATCATCAAGTTTTGCATTTGGTTATTCAACATGATCTGCTGTACGCTCTCACCAATGGCTCCCTGTCGTGAATTGGCTGTCATTCGCTGTTGATGCAGTGACTTTGTGTTGAGTCGCATATGGTATTCGACACAGTGTGAGTGCCTTGATTTCTGACGAACCCATTACGCTATAGATTTTCCATGAAACGTCTTCAAGAGATTGTGGCGACATGGGCGGCCTCTGGGAAGCACAACCGGCACTGCCAAGAACCGATCTACGGACATTGTACAGTGGACAATGAACCGTGTGATTAGACAAGGCTGGAGTACTAAAAATGGCCAGAACTTTGTGGCTATGCTATATGGGAATCTTGTACCTCTTCATGGTCGACTAACTTGTAGGTTTTCCCAGTCCCAGCTTGTTAGACAAATCACGTTCACATATACTACGAACACCAACATCACAGTTTATTGTAAATTCAATGCCTTTACCCTGTTGTGGCGATTGATTACGCCTTCTGCAAAGAGCGCGACTGTTCCTTCAACCAACTCCTATCACGCAATTAACCACCTCGGAAGTATAGAGACCTTCCAAAACTTAGTATCTTCTCCTCGGGCGGAGTTGGTCTTTTGGTATTTACTTCTTTGGACCTTGATAATAATCAGGTGATAGGGGCAAATAACACCGACTTACTGCCACTCACATCAGGCCACTGCCAAGAGCATGTATGTATGCTGCGTATCATCCTCGGTGCTTCTTCCTACCAAGATGTGGTCATGATGAGAGGCTAACTGTGCCTCCTGCCAGTGCTCACTTGATTGCATCTCATCGTCGTGACGTCCTGTCACGCCGCTCATTTTCTTGTCACAGGATGAGCAACTATGACTTTCCGAGTCCATGCTTATACTTATATGAGTCGCCTTCACTTGGCAGTGGGGGTCACTTCACGGTCTCCTCACGCAAAGAATCCGAACTGTTGACATGAATGAGTTTGAAGTCACCGCTTCTAAGGACTTTCGTAAGACTGTCCCCTGGGTTTCTTCGAGATCAATCTCACCCTTTTTTCAGTGACTGTAGTCAAAGTTCTGCATTTCATTGACGGAGTCAAATTGTATGTAGGGCGTCCTTATGATGCGAGTCCTTCTCACACCCAGCGTTATCCGACTAGCTGGTACTTCCTCTCCAACTTGAACTTTGACTGGGGGCTCGTCCACCGCAAGTCTTCGTTGAAATGGCCTACCCTAGTATGTGACGGCGTCGAGAGATAATTCAGGATCCATACCTGCATAGCTGCATGCTGATGCCTGCGATTAGGTGTATTTGGCGAGCCGTTTTACTAGCATCGCATGTGTTGCGTCGTTCCTGGTGGGCCTTAACGCCTCATCCCAAATTAATTGTCAGGCACGTCGATTTGTTGATTATGCTCCATCAGGTTTGCTGAATGCTTACTTTCTTGTTTGTCAGGTTTGGGTCTTGACGTCTGTCGTCAGTTTTCGTACTGGAATAGTCCTTGCATGCCCAGAGACTTCTGACGATCACGCAGGCATTCCCTCTCCTCGAACTGGAGCTCTCCCTGCTGCTCATTGTTATCCGCGTGTAAGCTCTGCGTTTGGCCTTTGCTTATTTTTAACCTATAGCTTGGTATCAAGGATCGCTATATGGAAGCGTTCCAACCCAATCATCTACCTTACAGCGATGATACTCGCAGTGCATTCGGGCGCATCCCTCCATCGTTCGTCATTCAGTTTTCATCACCGACTGGGCGCTGAAACGAGACATCATCGGCCACGTAGTACTGACTGAAGTACGTGTGCTATGCCTGTACCCTTTGGGGAAAAGGTTAAGCAGCTTATACCATCTAATCTATTTTTTTAGGTCCGGTCGTTCTGGGATTCTGACCCAGAGTACAAGGGTTGCGTGGTGCACGCCCCTCAAATACATCTTCTTTCGATGTCCATCGCCACCATGACCGCCTATGCACTCCTTCTCACTGCAATGCTCGTTGGGCTTCTCCTCCAACGACAAACGCGTTCATTCGGAGTTTGGAGCATGCTCTGTCAACAAGTACGGTATCTATGGGGGGACAAATAATAGGAGACTGACCAGCATGCAAAATTGTCTAGGGGTTGGTATGGATCGCATTGGCGGTGGCGTCAGAAGTTCCTACTCTGGTACGTGTGTTATTAACTGAAATCATTTGCCGTTGCTGACCTGTTTAAGGTTCTTGTCCTGTTGGACCTCCGTCGTAAGTGGTTGTGTCTAAAGTCTCTCTGCTCCACTCAACTTAACAATATCTATACGCGGGATGTGAAGCATCAATAAACTTTGTGCGTAGTATTTTTCACTTAAAGTATAAGCGGCATCTGAACTTTTTATTAGCTGCTTCAAGTACCAAGAGGTGAGTCATTGAGTGATCTTGTGTTTTGTTCTTACGGTTGTCAATACGTGTCAGTGGTGATTGCGTGAGTGATTTCACGGTCGTAAAAAATTCCAGCTGAACTGCCACCTGACAGATCTATCGGCACCACCATGATGTTCCGGATGCTCCACAACTACCCTGGACGGTACGTTCGCAATAAAGCTTCTGCAGCTATGGTGCCAAGTAAATCCAATTTCAGGGAGGCAGGAATTCCTATTAATATTGTACGGTACAGACCCGACCCAAGCACGAGCTCAGCGTCTTCATCGCTACCGGCCAATCACGTCAAGATTTCTGCTACAACGGTCGGACTTTCCGACGAAATCACCCAAAAGGAGGGCCTTTAAGGTATTGGAATGACCCGGACATGTACGTTAGTTTGCCCATTGTTTCGTGGTGATGCCGCCTATTATTGGAAAAAAAGTGTTTTCTGTTTGTTGAGGGGCTATACCGATCTCATTACTATCATATAACATATACATATACTAGGTGATGCGGACGCGGATCCGAGTCCGCGCGGACGGAGCCTCGGTGGCCCTTCACGTGAGGTGATTATATAATCTTGCTTGTACATTTTTTTTCGTTCATTATTGTGCGCCTCTGCGTGATATCCGTACATGTGACATAACAAATTCCGCTTTCTACCCCATAGCCTTGTGGCCCTTCGTTGCATAACGTGTACTTCGGTGAGATTGACGACGAGCGCAGCGCCGATGCCCCAGGTGACTTTTGGGCTGAGATGAGACCCTCCGTGTTTTGGAGGTGATGCGTGCTTGGCGTTCCCTTTGGCTACCCGTTTGTCACTTTGTCTCACGAGTTTGTCTGGCTGTTGTGGCGGGGATTTCCGTTAGCCTGCGTGGTTCGCTTGTCCGTTTTCCCACTCCATGTCGCGTACTGGTAGTTTGCCAGCGGCCCCTTGCGTCCTGCAGACAGGAACATCGGCGCAGAAACCTGAAGTACCGTTGTTTGTAAGTCGCAGGAAAGCATTGTACAGAGTACCTTTTTCTACGAAAATTAACGACTCGGAAGGTATCGACCCACTCAGGCTCCCCGGTCTGTCGATATTCCTTGCGCATTGGCATCAGTACCTCTCATAGCTATGGCTTCGTCGAGGTGTTTTGATGGTTGATGCGCCGTTGTAGATTGTAGGCCTAGCCGTGGGGCGTTGGACATAGTCTGGCTCCCGGCTGTAAGTTTACCTCGTCAGACTTTCCACGAAATATCTCCGGGAATCTGTGGCAGTACCGTGACGGGCGCCCTCAGGTAATATCATGATGGTTTTACTACAGCCTTTGAATCCTAAGAGCTGAATCGCATTCACCACCATCGGTCACATTATCGGACGACCCGAAGTAGAATGGCTACTAGCAACATGTCTAGACCATGGCCACCATGCAAGCTGGTAGTAATCCATTGTCGCTTCGCTGTCGAAGTCTGTTGAACCATCTCGTTAAGTTGGCGCACGATGTATTTCTGAGTCGAGTTTTCACAAGCACAGTTCCACCGCGAACATTTGTAATGCGGTTTATCGCAAAGTTGTGGAGCTCTTCCGGAAGGAACGCCACAGATGCCGAGCCCCACCGAGCTCCAATCGCACAATTGAGCGGCCCAGAAGCACAGGGACATCCTGACATTCATCACCTTCTGTCCCGCGGCGTTGGTCCTCCCGCGGTCAAGTGACAATGTCGTAAACCCCGCTTACTTCGGCCAACTGAAACACCTGTCATGGGCGCAAGGGTCATCCTCAATTTGGCGTTATAGTATGCTCCCATGCGGTGGTCATGATAAAGCGCTACGCCGTGACCTGGTTTCCTCGTGTTCCCTTGATCACGGCCTCAATCGTCGCTTCGACTGGCGCCGTTCATCGCCTTATCGCATGATGAATGGCGATCACATCCTAGGCTTATATATTAAAACCCCTTTCATTGTTAAATGGGTTAACTGTTGCATCCCTCTACCCAAAGAACCGGAACCGTCGACATGACTGAGATCACGGCCAAAGACTTTAGTAGGTGTATCCCGGGCGGTATGTCAGGATCGATCTAATCCATATTACAGTGACTGTAGTCAAAGTACTGCATTTCAATGATGGTATCAAATTGTATGTGGGACATTCTTCAAGAGTGTAGCACGTCTTCCTCAAGCGAAGTGTTATCTAACTAGTTGGTATATCTTCTCCAACTTGGACTTCGACTGGATGCTCGTCCGCCGCAAGACTTCGTTGACATGGCCGGGTTTGGTACGTGCTGATGTTGATATAGTGCATCGTCGTATGAGTCACACCGATGTGCCTGTGCAGATATACTTAGCCAGTCGTCTCGCCAGCGTTGGGTGTATTGTATCCACCTTAGTGGGACTCAACGTTTCATCCCAAATCAACTGCCAGGTATGTTGGTCAGTCGATGATATCCAGCAGGCTCGTTGAATCACACTTCCATCCTTACTAGGCTTGGGTCTCGATGGCTTTTGTGAGTTTTCGTACTAGAATATTTGAAACTTCCCTCGAGAACTCTAATATTTCCCCTATGCTAGCTATTCCCACTCCTCGAATTGGAGCTCGCCCTCCTCCTCATTGTGGTCCGTGTGTAAGCTTTGCACCAGAACATTCATTCGTTCTCAGAAAATAACTTGTTTGGGAAGCATTGCGATATGGAAGTGTTCCAACATCATCATCAGTCTCAACATCATAGCGCTTTCAGTCCACTCGGGTGTCTCCCTCCACTGTTCGTTGATCAGTCCTTCGTCCCTCAATGAAGCACTGAAATGAGACGTTTTTTTTACCTCACAGTATTAACTGGAGTGCGTGTGCTATATCCATGCTCTTTACACAGACAACAACAAGCTATTCACGATACCTAATCTTAATATTTACAGATCCGAGCGATCTGGGACCGTGGCCCAGACTACAAGGGTTGCGTGGTGGGCGCCCCTCGGATGCATCTTGTTTCCATGTCCATCGCTACGATAGCATTCTACGCATTCCTCCTTATTGCTATGCTTTCTGGACTTCTGCGCCAACGGCAAGCGCGTTCGTTTGGACTTTGGAAGATGCTCTGTCAACAAGTACGATATTCACCAACCGAAGATTTTGGGGCTAATCAATATGGATCATCGCCTAGGGATGGGTATGGTTTGCACTGGCGATCGCAGCAGAGGTACCCACTCTGGTAAGTGTGGTCTCACCGAAGTTGCTTTCTACCGCTGATTCATGTAAAGACCCTCGTTCTGTTGAACATTAATCGTAAGTAAACGTGTCCGAGTTTCGCTTCTCTACTAAACGTACGGCTTTCCACATGGAATACCTGAAGCCGCACTCAACTTGGTGGGTGGTATTTTCTCACACAGTGTACTCTACATCTTTTCTGAACCACCATCCAGCTGTTTCAAGTTCCAAGAGGTGAGACGCTGTGCAATACGACTTTTTACTCTTACAACGTCCACATGTTTAGTTGTGATTGCGTTCGTCCAGTTTGTTACTTGTCGAAACTTCTCTGGTTGAACGCTCATATAACAGGTCTATCGGCACGACGGCAATGTTCCGGATGCTCTACAACTACCCTGGACGACGGTACGCTCACTCCCAAGCTCTTGCAATCATATTCCTACATTATCACCACTGCAGAGAGGCAGGAATACCTATCAATATTCTGCGGCCCGTAGCCGATTCAAGCACGGTGACGGCCTCGTCGTCGCAACCGATCAACGGTCTCAAGGTGTCTGTACATACTGCAACGGACTGCTTTGGTGAAGAGACTACCCGAAAGGAGGAGGCGTAGCCCACATATACTTTGATCTACCCCCGGTGTCACTTTTACACGACATGTATGATTGGTCGGCGCTCAGCCTTGGGTCCTCAAGGAAATATTGCAGGGTCATTTCAGACTACTATCTCCGTCAGTGGTGGTCATCTTTGTGACTATAACGTAATTATCATGTATTTCCTTTTTCGCTGCTCCAAAAAGATGTATAGCTAGGTAACCAGCCTAGGTTGGATGGAAGGATAGACTCGAGGTCTTTGGGTGAAGCACTAGGTGTGGAGGTTCATACAGTAAGTAGTACAGTAATGCGAGAGATGCAGCGATCGACCAATCCGAGAATACACGAACGTGGCTAAAGAACGATAGGGGTATTTGAACGTTCTACAGTTGTCCCTGAATAAGGTTTAAAGGTAGGACTCACGAGTGGAATGTGCTGCGCTTAGAACGCAGCTGTTCTTCCGTTCCTCACCGATAGAGGGCGGATTACCAGGTCAAGACGTCTAACAGAGAGGAGGAATACAACGAAGCAAGCCCAGCGGACGCCGCTACACCCAGCGCCGTATGATTGCTACTTGAACGAGGAGAAAACGTACATGACATGGAATGATAAAATCCGGACTGGGCATTCCCCTTCATCAGGAGATCAGGTCTACATTGAACCCTCCATTTCCTTGGCCGTAAGATATGACTACCTGTAACATGATAAAGAGGAGCTGAAAGGTATACTAATCCCCACCTACGCCAACGCGCTTGTTCCCAGGCCTTGTCCTCTTCGTCGTCTCCAGGGTGGGTCGCTCCTAACCGATTGCAGACACAGATAGTGGCTCCTCTTCCCATTTTTTTTTCATTTTCCGTTCTGCGTACCAAGAATTCTCGAAGGGCCAGGATGACGAGTGGAAAATGGTGCTGACTAGGATCACAATTGTATACACGTTATTTGGATGAGACACGAGGTCCTGTTTGGGATGTAAGGTGATATCGCCAATGCATACCTGCAGTCCGATGGCAACAGACGGATTTGGGAAGCCGCTGCAGATCTCGAGGTCGCCACTTCCGAGATGGTTAGAACACCCTACCGTTTATCCACCCTATTTCCCCTTCGCCCTCCCTCAGAGACTCCCTTAAGCACCAAAAATTACAGTACTGACATAATAGGATAAAACCTGCCCAACAATTGGGGTCCCAAAGGGATAGCAATGTGATACGGAGCACACGTAGATCATAAAAGGATACGCCGAGTTCATCACTATTAGCCGCCTAGGTCGCTCTAACCTATTACCGTTAGATCCTGCCAACTACAATAGCCATACAACGCGGGTAGTGTCCCTTGTTTGCTTCAGCTACCACCATGGTCAGCTGGCAGAGCTTCTCGTGCTAAAGACCTGTGTGCTGTACGGGACATGGGATGCTCTGTGAGACACAACTTCGCAGAAAGGAGCGGGTGTTCCTGACTGGCATCGTGGGAAGAAGCAAATTGATTGGAGTGGACGCCGATACAAGTCTGCCAAGATGCCACCGGAGGGTAAGATGCCTGCCAGTGGGAGACTGGCAAAAGGAATTGTGGATATGGACCATGTGCGCACGGCAGAATTTGATGTGATAGAGGCCCCGCAGCCTCGGGCGTCATGGTGCACGCAGGGACGCCGCAGCACCGTGAGGGCCCTGCCAGTGAAGGAAAAGAATGCGGAGGTTGGCTGATGCGAAGAGCGGCATAAAGTTCAATTGCAGTGATCGATCAAATCATTTTAAGAAGCCAAGGCCTCGCTCAACTCAGGGTGATCGTCCTTGTAGCTCGTTGACACCATGATGGTCCTGCTGGTGGTTATCCAAGTTTGCAGCAGCGTGCTGATCGGATCACGGGTTTACGCACAGATTACGTAACCCGACGCGCGACATCACACCATAGCAGCACGCACTAGCAGTAGTTGCACCCCACCACCAATGAAACCGGGTGCGACCGCCCATTATGCTCGCTCGTTATGAACCTCATTCAGACTTTCTCCAATGCGTGCAAATGTCCATACTCACACGCACGCTCGCAACCTTCGAAGTGTCCACCGTCTCGTCACACTAGGCGCCCACAACCGACGCTCAGCGCTTGCCACCATGTCCGCCAACTTCAGCGCTGCCCCTGCACAGGTGCAGGTGGCATGTTATGGGCGTAGGCTAGCGACAATGCAGGCGCGAACATCCCACGTAAACAAAAGAAAATCCACTTATAGCTGCTTGGTCCCCGGGTGTAGGCATGTGCCAGCCGACGAAATCGGGGAAGTTTGTGTGGCTCCACTTCGGTACCGTTTCTCTCCCCTTGTGTTTTTCTGTCCTTCCCTGCTCACCCATGTTCTTGGTTTCTCGGTTGTGTGATCAGGGAATTCTTGGCACATGTACGGAGAATTTCATTCAGAGACACCACAGACATTTTATGTCACCCACGCGCCGATTGGTTGACAATGAGGCACTGACCTCTTCGGAAACTCCCTATGGCTGTACTTGCGGGATTACCCTCGAACTTAATCAACTCGCACAAGAGCACAAAGATCCCCTCGGGACGTAATGACTCAACGTTTCCTTAATCTTTCTCATGGTATCCTATCGTTTTCCCATGCGTTGTCCTTTCTCCTGCCAAAATAAGACAATTTGACCCTAGGCGCAATCTATTGAGGTGCCTCAGGGTTGCGCCTGGCGCTGATGCTAGGAAGCCCAACTAAAGGACGATGAGTAACATCGAAGGCCACATCAAAACTCGCGTATCAACCAGTTCATGATACGTATGAACGCGTTCGTAACTCCATCTTCCGACCGACTCATGCCAAGCGAATCTTTGCATTTATGTCCATGTCGTTCTGTAAAATTGAAATTGCATATTCAATTTGAAAAAGGACGTTGATTTGAGGCTAATGGGCAGTTGTGGTGCTTCGAGAATCTGTTGGAGTGGTCCCGAAACATGTGACATCCCCACATAGTCCTTTGATGGCATCTCCTTGTCATTGGTTTTTGCTCCTCCGTTTCATTACCTGATCTTACCCTGAACTGTTGATTTTCTAGCTTATATGAGACCACTTTTCTGGATGGGCGCTCCCTTTAGGATCGCCTCACCCCAACTTGAGGAAGAACCAGAATTGGATCCTTGACATGGACGGGCTTCGGGACACGGCCGCCAGAGATATCAGTAAGCCTACCTTCAGACGTCCCCCTGCATCGATCTCATACTCTTTTTCAGTGACTGTAGTCAAAGTATTGCATTTCATTGACGGTGTGAAATGGTACGTGGGGCGTTTTTTAGGGACAATTGTGCAAGTCTTCCTCACACGAAATGTCATCACAACCAGCTGGTACTTCCTTTCCAACTTGGACTTTGACTGGAAGCTCATCCGCCGCAAGCCTACTGTGACATGGCCATCCCTGGTACATGCTAGCGTTGGGATAATGCGTAGTCGTATATTTATGCTGACCGACCCCGAATAGATATACTTGGGCAACCGTCTTGCTAGCATTGCGTGTGTTGTTTCCGTCTTGGTGGGGCTCGACGTTTCATCCCAAATCCACTGCCAGGTACGTCGATCAGTGGATCAATCTTTAGCAAGCTTGTTGATAGTGCCCCCATTTCTCGCTAGGCTTGGATCTCTACGTCTTTCGTCAGTTCCAATCCAAAATTTTCATTCTCCCGCAGATTTCTAATTGAAATTTAGCTATTCCCCCTTGTAGAACTGGAGCTCGCCCTGCTGCTCATTGTTATTCGCGTGTAAGCGTTTTCTCAATACCTTTCATTCTCAGATAATAACCTAGTTCGGTTAGTGTTGCGATTTGGCAGTGCTCCAGCCTCATTATCGGTCTTACCGGGATAATGCTCTCAGTCCACTCAGGTGTCTCCCTCTTTTGTTCGTTCATCAGTCTATGATCACCCACCGAGTACTGACGACACATGGGCTATCCCACAGTATTGGCTGGTGTACGTCCGAATATGCTGTGCCTTCTGAAAACCGTTGAGTAATTCACAAGACCTAATCCCATTATAGATCCGGGCGTTCTGGGATCCCGGCCCAGACTTCAAGGGTTGCGTGGTGTTCGCCCCTCGGACGCATCTTCTTTCAATGTCCGCCGTAACAATAGTGTCATATGCGATCCTCCTGATTGCGATGCTCGTTGGACTTCAACAGCAAGGGCAAACACGTTCATTTGGAGTTTGGAAGGTGCTCCGTCGACAAGTATAATATTTACTGAAGGGTAAGTCCCAAGGACTGACCAGCGTGCTCAATCATATAGGGATGGGTATGGTTTGGCTTAGCGATAGCAGCAGAGGTGCCTACTCTGGTAAGTAAGGTCCCATCGAAACAATTTATCATTGCTCACCAATAAAAAGACACTCGTTCTATTGAACAAGAGCCGTAAGTGAAACATGTTCGAGTTTCTCTGTCTAACAAACTCATGCTTGATTTCTGTGCACTTGAAGCGTCACTGAACTTGGTGCGTGGTATTCTCTCGCTTATTGTCGTCCGAGCTGCGTCTGAACAAAGCCTGCAGCTTTACCAAGTCCCAAGAGGTAAGACGTTGTGCGACCTGCCAGTGGCCTTTTGTGCTTATCATTGTACCCATATCTTTACCTTAGTGGTTATCGCGTGAGCATCATACTTCATGTCTCGACTATCAAAAAATCCCACTGAACGCTCACCCAACAGATCCATCGGTACGACAACGATGTTCCGGATGCTCTATAACTACTCTGGACAAACGTACGCTCGCACCAAGATCTTTGCAACTGCGATGTTAACTTACTGCGGCTCCAGGGAGGCCGAATTACCTATTTGTGTTCTGCAGCAGCCCAGTCCCAGTGCAAGTATGGAATCAGGCCCTTTGTCGCCACCGCTCGACCACCTCAAGGTTGCCGTGCATACCACAACAGACAGGTTTGGTGACAAAACGCTACAGACGGAGGAGAAGGGGGGGATTTAGAAACCACGTATACATTTTTCTGCACCTCAATTTCGTTGTTCTCATAAGGTGTGTTATTTATTTAATGACGAATTCATGTTGGTATAGGAATGATTTCTTGGTTATATCAACACTACAAGTAGTATTACATCCATGCACTGTACACAGACGGCCTGAGGGCATTGACAAATAATATCACGTTTCGTTTTCCTGCACAGGCACCCGAGTCTTAAGTCAAATGGCGCCAACACCGCAGTCCGCAGCAGAAACATGAAGGACCATCGCCTATGCTAAGTTATGTGCCTTGGTTGGTGTCCGCGGGTGCATCCATCAAAGACACCCCTGAACAATCAAACACAGGGAGTCAGGACATGGCATCAAGATGATCAAGGGCACAGATTCAGCCAACATCAGCCATCATGAGGTTAACCGTGACCAACCCGAACGCGACTAGATGAGAAATTACGTAATTTGGCTCTTGAAAGAAACGCTCGCCATTGTCGACTCGGGGTGAAGATGGCTTTCACATATGTTGTCGGTGAGGACAGATTCAAAGGCGCATATGCGCCGTATTATAAGCGAGAAAATGCAGAGGCCAACGGGTACAACGTTTGAATTGATTTTTGCAGAACATATGGAAGAGGACGACCCGACTCTGCGTACGCTGCCCCGCTGGGTGGAGCTCGAGTACAAGGTGAGTATTAACAGCATGCGACATCTCCCTTCCAGCTCTTTTCCGATCCTGGGACTTACGATGAGCACAAACGCCACCGATAAACCCGGTTCTGGACCCGCGTATGGGTATGCAAAACTCGTTCTCTGCATCCCCATCACTCCGATCACTCCCTCAAACATGCCGCAATGCATCCACGCACCGACCTAGCACATGCGCACGCTCGCAGGGCCCGATGCGTCCATCGCCTTTACGCACCTCTCGCGCGCAGCTAGCGCCTCCCTCTCCGCCGCCTTCGACGCACCTTCTCCCTCCTCTCCCTTTCCCACCACATCTCCTTCTCAGGCTCCCCCTGATCCCGCTTCTGCCACTCTCGCGCACGCAGAATGCCACGAAAAAGGCGTACTATCGCTCATGCAAGCGCGCAACATCCCGCTCGACCACGTATGTCTGCTCGATCCCAAAGCCCCCACGGCCCTCTCGCCATCCGACAGCGCCGCAGATAGCAAATTCGCGTGGTTCCTCTTTGGCGTTGCGTGCCCCCCTCCTTTCCTCCCACCTTTTGGGCTGCTTACCCCCCTTCTTTTTTGGTTATGGTCGTTTGATCGCTTAGGGTATCCTCGGTATGTTTGCCCTTGACGTCGCATGGATGGACTCAATGTTGATAGTTTGTTCTCGCTCCGACAGGTGACGACCCCCCACGAGATCGTACGGCCGAGTTACGTACGCTCGGTTTCCCGACGCGTCATCTCGGTCCCGTACAGATGACGACGGACACAGCGCTCGGCGTGACGAAGCGCGTCGTCGTCGATCGCGGTTCGTTCCCCATTCCCCGCTTACTCATCACACACCCGGCTCACCTGTACTCGCACGAACAGTACCGCTCGAAGATATCCCATACGTTGTACGTCGCGCCACATGCTAAGCGGCCGACATTGGGAGGGTATCAATTGTCCTCTCCTGACGAACCTCTACAATTGTATCTGCAGGATTTCCCAACGATCCGGTTCAATGCGCGCGAGAGCGTCGAAATGCCCTTCCGTACGTCTCTGAGTTTCTCAATTGAGTCGTTTACTGCAACCTGATCGCATCTT
>Ga0307509_10002788_pt1 | contig 27722 bp, 28 predicted proteins | sample 10_EM_MG_FD_202245 | JGI IMG/M metagenome (GOLD analysis project Ga0307509, IMG submission 202245) | Populus trichocarpa ectomycorrhiza microbial communities from riparian zone in the Pacific Northwest, United States - 10_EM | ecosystem: Host-associated > Plants > Roots > Unclassified | place... | reverse complement strand
GCGTCTAGGGCTGCGGTGTCGGATTCGAGTTCTTCTAGGAGGGTGTCTTCATCTTCGTCTTCGTCTTTTGGACGGGCTTTGTCTAGGACTTTGGCGACGGTGGGGTCGATGGTGGTCATGTTTTTATATTATGTCTTTTGGGGAGGGTATTGGGGGGTGGAGAGGGGGCTTGTCGAATTGGCGACGGATTACATATGATGATATGATACATCGCGGGGCGGGAATAGCGGAGTGACCCCCCCTCCTCTTCCAACCTTCGTGGCCCACACCACAGCAAAAGCCCGTGCCCACGTGATCCACGCGAAACCCTTTAAACTACTGTATGATACCCTATCACAGACACCAACAACACCTCACCCAACCCACGGGCCTCAACGGAAAACAAAAAAGACACAATTGCAAAACCCCACCACCACCATCATAATATGGATTTCCCCCTCCCGCAAGTCCAATCCTCGCTAAAACCATACATCCAAACCCCCTCGGAGGCAACCTACATCCGCCAGGTGGTAACCCAACACCTGACCAACCTCTCCGTGGAAAAGCGCACAACCGGTGGTGTCGGGAGTCGCGACGAATTCCGGCGCTTCCTGGACTTCGAATTGGGTCGTGGAGGGGGGGGAGGTAATAGTAGGTGTGTCCGGAAAGAGTACCTAGAGGCGCTACGCGAAGAAGCAGAAGCTAGAAAGGCTCTGGAGGCGGAGGATGTCGAAACTGACCCTGACGACGACGACGACGACGACGGTGAGGGGGAGAAAGAGGAGAAAGGCAATGAATGGATGGGGGAATACACATCAACCCTATCTCTAACCCGCCAATTCGAAAGATTGGAGATCTTACAGATTTACCTGCGGACCTTTAATGATCCTGCTGTCCTGGAGGCGGAGGAGAAGCATAAGATTGTATTCAACGACCCGCCGCCGAATCCTCCGCCGGAATTGACAGCGGTTATTACGGCGCGGAATAGTGGCAATGGCCCCGCGTCGGGTGATGGTGGTGGTGGTGGCAGTGTCGGTAGTATAACGGAGGATTTGTCCACCCGTTTGCTGACGCTGGAAAAGAGGATATTGGCGACGCACGATTCCCTGCAGTGGGAGTCTGAGCGGCTCAGGGAGTTGCAGAGTGATGGGCAGGGAGGAGGGGGAGGGAGGAGGGGGGATAAGAAGGAGGCGTTCGCCCAGACTAGGGATGCGTTGATTACCTGGGTTGAGTCGCAATTGTCGCATACGGCGACTATTGATGGGCTTGATGCTTCTGCTGCTACTTTATCTGCGCCTACGGATGGTGGGGAAAGCCTAGGGGTGGGGGGGGGGAAGGAGAAGACAAGCCTCGAAGACATTCTCTCCGACATCAATGACTCCTACGAAGAATACCTCTCCGCCCGTCGCGAAGTAGTAGAAGTCCTCTCCGCCGTAACCCAGACTCTCACTCAACCCCCCACCCCCATCACTACCCCAACCTCCCATCACGACTCCAAATCCGCAACCGCAACTACAATTACAAAAACCCCACCCCTAACGCCACCCCTCCCCCCACCCCCGATCCTAAATGTCCTATCAGCTGTAGAGCAACTAATCCCACTCATAAACTCGCAAAAGGCCCTCCTCTCGCAGAAGACATTCTTCCTCTCTGCCCTCGCATCCCGCCAAAAATCCCTCCTCACCACGCTGGAGGAAAAGGCTGACGATAATGACTCCTTCACCATCGCCGCCGCCGGAGCACGAAGCAGCGGCAGCACCGCCAGCGTGCAATTGGCAAAGCGCATCGCGGACAAGGAGACGGTCAGAATGGAGAGGTTCGAGAAGGAGGCTGCAGGCTGTGTGCGCTCTGCAGGTGGGACTTTGGATGATGTGTATGCGCTGCTGGGTGAGGTTGAGGGGTTGGTGGTCCGGAAGAAGAAGGCGGAGAAGGAGGGGGAGACCAAGATTCCGGTTAGAAGGAAGGGGAAGAGGAGGATCCCTGAAGAGGAGATGGAGGTGGAGGTAGAGAAGGGCTTTTGGGGTGCGATCGCTGGGAACGTTGGAGTTATTGGGGATGGGATTTGATGTGCTATTATTACCCGTTTTTTTATAGACAGTTTGGTGGGAGGAGTGATCGTTTGTGTTGCATGAGCGTGGGGAATTCATGATACTGGGTGTTGATGCTGTCGGTTAATATAATTTAACTATTACACTTTCTTCTTCTCCACCCATATACATTATTTTATGCACTTTTATTATAGGCTCCCCGTTTACCCCCCCGGCACACAGTGGAGGGCCGCTTCCCGTGTTATCAGAGTCATAAAGGGGCTTCATAGTACCGGTAGTAATACCGTACCGTACAGCACCCTCGCTATTAGAGTATTTTTCGCACTGCATGTAATCTGGGGAAAAATAAAGAAAGCAACGCTATTCTCATGCATGCGCCAAATGGGGCCTGATAACCTTTTTTTCTCAATAATCGTATGAGAGACAGCAATCACAAGCAACGCATTGCTTTACATGACTAAACTTCAGCGGGATATCTTCATAAGAACCAGTGTTAGTCAAAACTCATAAAAGACATCTAGAGCACCTACCCAAACCAACCGACCCCAATCCAGGTACTAGCAAAGTAACTCCCCTCGAATAACAACCACATTAATCCCCACTCCCCGGCAAGCGCTTTGGCAACCAGCCCTACATTCCCACGAAACTCCCACGGTGAGAACACCCTCATCTTTACCACCCCAATATCAACGCCCTGCCGTAACAAAAAGCTCGCAGCAATTGTTCTCATAACGGCGCTCTCAAACACACTGGAAAGAGCCGTAGCAATGCCATCCGCAACATGAGAAGCGACCACATCTGCAGGGTGCAAGCTAAGCCTAGTGACTCGATGCTGTGTCGGTGGCGGCTCCCCATCCGGCATGTCTATGAGAGGTTGCTCCTCCTCTTCCGTCCACCCGGCCCCTCGTGGGAATGGCTGTGGCTCGTCAAGTTGTACAGTTGCTGTAAAGTGCTGGCGAGAACGGTCGCCCTCACTGGAAGTCTGCTCAATCATTATCGCGACCGTCTCATCCACTGGGGGTGGTGGGATGCGGATGTCCATGTCCCAGTGCCCTCCATCTAGCCCCTCGTCTAGGGCTCCAGCAATTGAAGCTGCGTCGGGATTGGTGGGGCGTGGGATGACCCGGCGGAGCTGGTTGAAGAAGAAGAATTGCAAAAAGCCGCATGAATACTGCTGGAAAAAGGACGAGAAGAAGTAGCTGTTCGCCGCTTGGGATGTTAAGAAACCAAGGGCCGAGAAGGACAGGATAGGTCCGGGATAACTTGGCAGAACTAGCGGAGATTGGGAGGAAAAGGGGACGAGCGAGCATAGGGATGGGAGGATTGAAGTTGGTGGGAGAAGGTGAAGGGATTGGAGAATCGCATGTTGGTATAAAGGATAAACTAAGAACCAGGATAATGTTGAAAAGCTAGCCGAGATTAGCTGTGCCCGCCAATCTGTGAAATCAAGAATGCATACCATCTATCCACAGCGTATAGTAGTTTTTTCCTCGGTTTATCCGTTTTTGGATCCCTAAACAGTGGTTTGGTACTCAAATACCGTAAGAGCTTTCCTTGTAAGTAGTCCCGGCCGACATTCAACAGCTGATAGCACAGATGCGCCGGCATGCCCGATAACAGCTCGAGGATGCCATTATTCCGCCATGTAAGCAGTAAAACATCTCGATATCCTAAGCCCTCGTATGTCCGATACGTCTTCTCAACTCAGCCTTCATTCCCTAGATTCTACTGACACCCCCGAAAACCCACATACCTGTAGTCTATTTCGGATTCCAATAAGCGGCCAGGTAGTTAAATAGGTAATGGTTAGATCTACTGCACCCACAAGCAATCCGACTTCATTTTCTTGAACAATTGCTTCTGAGAGTACCTGGTTTTGCTTGGTGTCTCGACGGCACACCCCAACTGTTGCTAGGACATCGTTTTGGGCCTTTATCAACCGTCGCTGCATTTCTTGAGATTGCTCACACGTTGAAGAGCCAGCCGAATCTACATCGGAGGTCGGCTGGGAGGGTTCAAAGGATAGCCTCCCTAACGCTCGAATATAGCTTCCATTCCTCATCCTGTAGATAAGGTGGGGTGGGGGTTATGCTAATAAACGAGCTGCCATCAGTTACTGAAACAAGGTCTCGAGGCTTGAATTGATACCTACAGCGGCAAAACCGAAGCTAGTACGATACAGTACTTGGGGAACGACGGTATTTGAACGGTGGGGTTGTGAGGGATATTTTTGACGGCTGGGGAGCCAATAAATAGTCGGTAATCCGAGAGTTAAGATCGGGGAGTCTTGACATATCATACAGTACTAAGATAGAGGAGGCTCTTGACCACGTGATGCCCCACCCAAAACCCACCCCAGCTCCCCTGACATCAACTTTCTTCTATCATAGACAACCCGAATTCTAGAACTTGATCTAGAGAAACCTTCCACTTCCAATCTCCCCAACCCTCTCAACCATACTCCACCCTTAATATCCCTCCCCCAGCACTGACAATAACGAATCCCTCTGACTTGGGTTTATGTTAATTTTTTCTTTTCTTTTACTTTGTCCGCACAAATCCTTAACACCACAGCTCAAAGATTCTCCCCTGCACACAATCTTGCAGTATGTGGACAGACCGAACGCCCACTGTTGGGCAAACCCCAAGCACCCCCCCTAGACACCCTCAGCTATCGCGAGGAAATAGTTTAGAGGAACAAGTCAGAGGAATGATAATTAGTGGTTCGCCCGGCTATCGCCAAAACAGCCAGGGTCTCTCATTAGAGCGCCTCCCACCACCAATGCCGTTTACTCCCCACCCCCAGGATCAGCTTTACCAGAAACAAGATTACAGCGTTCCGCTTCCGTCAGGAAGTCCTGGGTTTAATTCTCAGCTTTTACCAATCAATCCTTCCCCTCATGTACCTGGTAGGCATCTCTCATTTTCCCTCAATCGCTCTTTTCGCGACTTCTCAAATGTTCTTCTACTCACCTCAATGGTCGAACTTTCTAGGTCCTCAAGCACCGGGCTCGCAGTTTGGAGCACCACTTCCGCCAGTCCGTTCGACGCACTTGTCGCCATCTCGCGCACCACCCCTCACCCTTAGAGATGGACCGCAGCAAGCAGTACCGCTAGTACCACAAAATCAGTCTTCGGGCCGCTCCCCAATCTCAACCCATCAAGATCAGCGACATTTGCGCTCTGCTATGCAACAGTACCCTACATCTCGGTGCCCCCGCCAACAGCAACTGGCCCCAAATCGGCAGGCTAAACCACGGGAATATCCGTGGACTAGTGGCAGAAGGCCTCAATTCGGACACAGTCTTCAGCGCAACAATCCCGATCAGCATTCGAACATCCGTCCCCCTCCTCACTCTCCTCCTTCTATCCCCGCACGCAGTCTTGATCAGTTTCCCCCTCTTGGAACAGAGCGCCTCAACGTTCCACCCAAGCCTCCTCCACCTAAATCGCCGCAGGCAAACATACAGGGACAAACTCAGCATAGGACACAGTATCAACCATTCCCATTGCAGGGCCGTCCACCTCCCGAACGCAAACCAGCATTTCGAAACCCTCAAGTGCCTTCGCAAGCAGGGAAGAGCCGGATGTCTCCCCCCAACTTTGAACAGGCAATCCATAAACAGAATACCAATCTCCAAGTATTTGCCAGAGAAATTATCGCAGCCGCTGCGCCAACCCCGGAAGAGCTAGCTGCCCAAAACCAGCATTTGAAAAGATGCAGAGCGATCTGCCGAAAAATCTGCCCAGAAGGGGAATTGGTTCCCTTTGGAAGTCTAGTTAGTAAGTGCTACATCCTCCATTCTTCTCAGCTGTTTCTTGACTATGTACCTTGTAGCCAGCTTGGTTAATATCACTTAATACATCTCTAATTTGATTGCCTTGCTCTCCTCCACTACCATAGCCGGATTCGCAATAACTAATTCTGACCTTGATGCCGTTCTCACATCTCCCTCCCCGGAGGACCTTTTCTGCGCCCCTGACAAGAGTGACGAGTCTAATTCTCTTCCACATAATCTGGCAAAAGAATTCCAATCTGAGGGATTCGAGGTTACGTTGCTCTTAAAGACCCGTGTACCTATAATGAAGCTAGCACTGAAGGCCACAGATGAGAACTCATTTGACTTGAATTGCGACATTGGGTTTAACAACGACCTGGGAGTGCATAATACCAGAATGCTACGAACATATAGTCGATGCGACCCAAGAGTCAAAGAAATGGTTCTTTTTGTAAAGGTATTTACGCCTTCATCCTAGTTCTGGCCTCGCAAACCTCTTGGCAGCCAGAAATTTCGTGGACTTGACATTAACACATACTAGTGGTGGGCTAAGAAAAGGCACATCAATAGCCCATACCGTGGCACCCTTTCTTCATACGGCTACGTTCTCATGATCATCCATTTTCTAATAAATGTGGTTGACCCCCCTGTTTTGATCAACCTACAGAATATCCCGATCTCCGAAGATGTGCCACCTGACCAGATCTTTGATGAGGGCGGTGAAGGAGAGCATCAGATTTGGTACGCCAAAGATATCGAAAATCTTCCCAAGACCACAAACCAGATGCATATCGGCCAGCTCCTGCACAGTTTCTTCGAATACTATTCGTATAGATTTCAATGGGGAAGGGATGTAATTTCCATCCGGACTCAAGGCGGTATACTCAGTAAGCAGGAGAAGGGCTGGGTTGCGGCTGTGTCTAGGCCTGGGAGGAGCGGGCAAACTCAGGTAAAAGACAGATACCTGTTTACCATCGAGGACCCTTTCGAAACCAGCCACAACGTGGGCCGGACGTGCCATGGCCCTGGGATAGACAGGATTCGAGCAGAGTTCAAAAGGGCCTTGAACATTATCAGGTTTCGCGATGGTGGAAGGTCAATGAGGGAGCTTTTATGCCTGGAGGCGCCACCCGAGAGACCATGGGTCAAAAAAAGAGATGGAGAGGATAGGGGTGGGGTGCCTAACACAGATTAAGGCGCTAAAAAGGAAACGAGCACCGATACCGCAGAACACTAACTGAAGGAGGTTGGTGAGGAAGAGCTCGTTGTGAACACACCCTCGATGAAGTGACTCGTGTTTGGGAGTCCCGATTTGTGGGAGACAAGAGGCCTTTAGAAAACCCAGCCCAAATGCAGGCTACTCTTTGTTTTTGTTTCTTTCCTCTTTCCTCTTTCCTCCTTTGTCTGAGTGGCTCAAGATATCACGAGGTGTCATTTGCCCCAAGACCGGGTGGGGGGGCGGGAAATTTCAAAAAAGGAAAAGGAGAGGAAAAACTAGACTTGAGAATGAGAGGTTTATATAATAGACATTCAAAAATAGAAAAACCAAGGGTGCTTTTTCGTAGTTGCGCACTTTACCCGTCTAGTAATAGTCCTCACCACCCCCTTCGTCCCCCCAATCATCCCCACCATCATCATCCCCATCATTGAAGTACATCTCAGCATTATAATCCCCCTCCTCATCATCACCAAAGTCATCCTCAACCTCTTCCTCCTCCTCCGCTACCTCATCGTCATCATCGCCATCATCATCACCAGCGTCCTCGCCCAGCAACCTTTGCAGGACCCCCTTCTTCTTCCCCTTCCCCCCAGCCTCCCCATCCTCGCCCTCCCCATCCTCCTCATCCTCCTCATCCAACCCACCAATAACATCGAGTGCCGAAAATATCAACTTCTTCCCCTTCCCTTTGCCCTTCGCCTTGCCCCCTCCATCCTCTGCATCGCCATCACCATCAATCCCCAATGTCTCCCACAGCTCCCGGGGGAAGAACTCCTTAACGTAAGGCCTAGAATCCAACTTGGGCACCCTGCGCTTCTGCCGCTTGTATTTCGCCGAGTACTTACTCACGTCGTTGAACGGGTCCTCCATGCCACGCTTCTTCCCCATGACCGTGTACAGCGAGCCGTTATGGATTTTTTCGCGGTACATGCGGTAGCGCGCTACTATGTGGCGCTCTTCCCTACTAAGGGGGTTGGGAACGGGTGGTGGTTGGGGCTGTTTTTTTTCGTATTTTTAGTCTGTTAGTTAGTTATAACAATAACATATTGTAGACGTAGATATGATATGGAGGTGGAGGGGATACGGGAAAGAGCTCAGTAGTACTGTAATCCGGTGGATTATCCGGGTCATGACCGAATGGACCGCTCGTACCTCCTCCTCCTCCTCCTCCTCTCCCTCCGCGGAAGCCACCGCGGCCGCGGAAACCGCCACGTCCACCTCTGGACATCCCTCGCTATCCTCGTGTGAGAAGGTTATCGCAAGGGGGGGGAGGGTTGGCAAAGATGCCGTGGGTACGATGAGTGGTGGTGCGTTTCGAAGATATGAGTCGCTGGAGGTTTAAACTGCCAGGTTAGGGTTTTCCAAGCGGAAATATGATTTTCCGATAGTGACAGGTGGGTTGGTCGGATTAAGCGGTGGTCTGTGCGTTTTCCTGGTTTCTTTTTCTTTTTCTCTCGTTTTTTATTTTTTTTATTTTTAACCGGTGCGGGTGTGTGAAGGGGTGTGCGTCAGGTGCAGATGCAGGAACGGCTTAGAAAAGAGAGACGAAAGAAAAAACAAAAAATAATGGGTTGCATGTGCAATTGGCTTTCTCCGATTTCGTTTGGATAGCAATTTCACGGAAGAGATCATTCACTGTGATTTTCCTTAATCATTATTTAGAGTTTAAATGTTTTTTTGCTTCAGAATTTAGTTTAGTCTTCATCTTGTCCTGCCTAAAAGGGAGTAGAGAAATGGCTGTGGAAAAGGAAAAAAAAAAGGCTAGCACCCGAGGATTTGAACCACCCCCCTTCCTGCCGCCAAAGCCAAAAAGATATCTTAGCAACAGCACGTTTCGATCGTGCGTCCTCCGGGTTATGAGCCCGGCGCGCTTCCACTGCGCCATGTTGCTTGTTGGTGAATTGTTCTGGTTTTTTGTCCTTGAAGGGGGACTGGGAATTAGCATAGGTTTAGCCCGTACTAGTCTCTTTTTTTCGTTTTTTTAATTTTTTAAAAAGATACTGTCACTGGCTACCAGAAGGGGTAACTGGGTTAGGCTGATGCCGTATACTTAGTGCTAGTAGGCTAGCGTAAGTGGGGGATAGCTAGAAATATTAAGGGGGTATACTGTATGTCACTCGCAGCGCTTTGAAGTCTAGTACCGGTATTGTAGAGTTAAAAAAACAAAACACCGCCCACTAGTAGTGAGGACCTTGGTGTCTATGGCACACCGTTAGTTATTTTCCCCTCCCCCGAGTGGATTACCAGTGTATCACCGTACTTTGAGCATTCCCCCCTCTCAAACACCAACCCCACTGTTATGTGCGATTATCCGGAAAACACATGCATATATGACGACATCTAGTGACCGGGAAGAAAAACAAAACAATGACATCCCAACTACTGCCACTGCCCCTGTTATTGCTATATATATTTGTGCGGGGAACCAACCTGGGTCTCATAAGAATGATACAACCCTTCTCGATTCGGAGCACGACACTATAGCAAGTATAACTAAGTACCAAAGATATCATATCGGGTCACCCTCTCCCTCTGTTGTACCTGGACACCGGAGGATTCGTTCGTGTGTTGGGAAGAGACCGTAAACACCAGACCACCTTGTATATCATACTGGGATAGACTAGGTGTGCTAACTTTTGGGCGATTTTCAGTGCTCAATCGTAGTATCACAACTATGCAGTGTAGCGGTACTCGATAGGTGGAAAAGAATACCCCCGTAAATGTCGGAAACTCGGCCCAAAGAACGGACGAATGCAATACACTGTATCATACTCTTGCTATAAGGGAGGTCTGTCTTGTTTTCACAGTGCTGGACGCTGGACGATATTCTTTCTTTTTTTGATTTCTAATGTTTTTGGTGATTTTTAACTGATCCGTTTTCTCTTCTGGGTTGCTTTTCGGTCTGGTGCGTTGTATAGTGTTATACGTGCTCGAGCTATGAGGTTGAATTCAACAGGGCACTTTGTTTGGGAAATTGGCACCTCAGGCATCAGGATTCAATTCACCGGTATTTGAGCAGATACGCAGACTATACCTGGAGGGAGCAGGACCAAGACTATACATCTTCCAGTGATTTTCCTGCTCTATTATAGTATCACAACAATACAGTTCTCGGGGGCGGTACGATACTGGTACATGGATCGCTGTCTTTTCCTTGACAACACAGAACCCCAACAGCACCCCTCAATAATAATGATGAAAACCTGATCTAAACTACACCTAGTCCACCCCAACACTGTAACTATTACCAAATATCCCATCTCCCACCCTCGGCTTCTCGAAGACCTAGCCGGAAAGCTCAGCCCTTCCCGGTGAAACAAGGGAAACACAGTCGACCATAGCTTCCGTAGGTAAGGCTTGCCTGCTCGTATGAGAGGGGCAGGTCTGGCGGTAGCATAGGTATGATATAAGTTAACGAAGAAGGTGTGAGGTTTCAACATACCTAGATGGTTGGGGGGGGGGGGGGGGGGGTTAGCGGCTATATATATATGAAGCCGTAGGCGAGGCTATGACCGGCGAATATCTTTCCTTCTCTCATCTGTATGTGCGCACGATTTAGCTTCTACCGGTACCGGGATTACGGTTGGTTCCCTCTAGCGTTGAGGACCCTTTTCTTACCACATGAGCCATGAAGTTATGTAGTTGTGATATCTTAGGTCATAATTGGGTCATTTGGAAAGAAGTAGCTCACCTGTAAGTTAGTTAGGATAATTTAAGTTATAGTTATAGAGTGCCTGAAAACGTAGGAATTACACTCGTACTCCACTATCCCGGATGGCCAAATTTCAGTAATTTCATCCAGGATAACTGAGGGAGAGAGAGAGAGAGAGATCCTCTTATTTGAAGAAAAATAAGGAAGGCATGTTTCCACTCCCATTTCCAAGCTATCTCTACAAAAATTCATAGCCGGTGTTAACACCTCTGGTCGTCTACCAATGGGCGCATATGTGGCATGTGCTCCAGGACCTCCCTCCTCTTCACCACTACTTGTCTGATACGAATATACTCTATCTCAAGTCCCCAGTTCGACTCCAGGCTCACAACACCCTTCCCCTTTCCGATTTTAGTTTTCCTTTTACTTACTCCTTACTCCTCTCTTTATCACCCTTCGCTCCCCCTGGCCCTCTTTGGGCCTTCTGGCCAAACCTTGCGTCCTTCCTTCTTCCGGTATAATCTTTTTTTTCTGCGAGCTACCATGGCCTCCGCTTCAGCTAGCTAACTTTCTATATCTCCCAGGGAGGAGGCTTGGGGAAGCCTCATGCGAACCCAAACCCCTTCAAGCTATCTGGCTCAACGAATGAAGTTCTGTGATGATTCGGAGGTGCTGCAGATCCAGTACGGTTCAGTGGGGTTCGCTTCAGCGTGATCCAGGATAGCGGGGTGCGAGTGGAGTCAATCACTATACTGCTGGATGTGGAGAAGTGGTCGTGCACGACCCTGCTAAAGATGGTGGGGCTGTATTCTAGAAATTCACCTTGAGATATTTAGACAACCCCCCCCCCCACCCCCCGCTTTTCCCCTTCCTTTCGAGACCAGTTTCCGGCTACCGGAGAGCAAATGATTTCTCTTATATTATATCATACAAAGGGTAAAGGTTAAATTCATGGCTCATTCCAGCCCAAAGCCTTAGCTTTCCACCCGAATGCCGGAGGGAATCCATACGAACATAAAGGAGTAATGATGATGATGGGGAAAAGGAAAGGAATGAAAGTAATGAGAGAGATTATGTGTGTTGGGGCAAGGGAGGGGGAAATTAACAGCAATCTAACCTCGAAATTAAGCTCTCGATAAATAAATAGGGATCTACTTTCTGATCTCAACCATCGGGCAACAGGAATCTTCAATACCCGCCACACAAAAATTGTTTGGGCCCGGGAGTGTCGTTGTTGTGTCCTAGGGCCGGCTCATATCGCTGACTTGACGCGAGCCTCCGAGCCTTATGCGCTGGAGTAACAAGAGAGAAAAAAAGATGCGATCGCAAAGACAGCCCAACTCCTCACGCCGCATCCCTTTCTCTGAGTGGCTACGGTCACCGCAGGAGCCAGAAATATAGTTGCGCAGTCACGAAGGCCCGTGACGATATCCTTACGCCATTTCGGAAGTCAACGTGGGTTCTCTCCCCCATGCCTCTCCCCAAAGTGCGTCTCCAATGCTCCCACGTCATTAAACATCATCCGACACACCCAACAATAACTATGTCGCGGCAAACCCTCACGTAAATGGTCTTCCAGCTCTTCGTGATTTCTAAATACTTTTCCACCAGTCTCGGTGCTGCATGCGGGGCAGTACGCATGGTGACTAACGATATGTCTGATCTGCGACTCTATATCTCCGAATTTCCGCCCGCACTCCTCGAGTGGGCACGTGAAGCGCATACACTCCGTTGGGGACGGCGAATGCAGCCTATTCTGCTGCTGCTCTGGGGTGGTAGCTCTGGTGGTGTGTCTCTCCTCCCAATGCTTCTCCATCTCTCCCTCCTCTTTGAATCCAGCTGTACAAGACGGATGTCTGCAAGCAACCTTCTCCAACTCGCACTTCTTCCGATGGTTCTCGCGACACTCGAAGTTTATAAACTTCATCCGACATTTCGGCACGGGGCACTCGAGCACCTCTCTGTGCGCCGTGAGGTAATGCAGGTTCATCTCGTATCTACACGCGAACAAGGCCGCGCATCCGGGATCCTTACAAGGGACTTCCCTCCTTGTTATAAGACGGATATATGCTAGGGAAGTGGAATAGTGTGAGTCTTGGTGATAGTGGTTCTGCTCCTCGGCCTGGGAGCTAAAATGCACGTTGCACTGCCCGCAGTACGCGTGCACGGATTTTTCTGCTGTGATCCAGTGGTGAACAAGTTCCCTACGAGTGGGGAAGTCAAGGTCACATTTTGCACACATATTGTGTTTACCGGAGTATTCGCGGTGCTGGTGGAAGCAGGCTGTGGATTCGAAGTGTGCGTCGCAGCGGTTGCAATAGTGGTGCTTACGGTTGCGGTGGAAGTGCGCCCGGTATTCGGCTTCGTTGGTGAGGCGGGTTGCGCGGGTTATGCGGCCATTGGGGGCCTCTGAGCGGCTTGGCTGTTGCTGTTGCTGTTGCTCCGGGGATGTGTGGTTGAGGCTGTCGAGTGGTAGTGGTCCTCGGGGTGCCAGCAGTGGATTGGATCCAATGGGGAAGAGTGACACTGGCGAGATCGTTCGGAAGCTCATGAGAGGGAGGAGGGGAGTTTGGTTCGATTGGCTTCGCCTAGTAGCCAGCCCAGGTGAAACGATGTTCTTTTGTTCTCCTTGCACCTGTCACAATGTCATGAACTAAACCACGAAATAATGGCCGCATTATGGGAAGAGTGACAAACCATGACGGTAGATTGAACAATACTTAATGAGGGTGGAGGCTTTGAAAAAATAATGAAATTAAAGATTAATAGTGTAGTCCTTTGGGCTGCAGGCTATCAAAGGAATGATCGGTAAGTGGTGAAATTGTAGAAATAGTTATAAGGGACGTTAATACAATGCCTCCAAAGGGTGGGAATGGATCATGGGTTATATAAGTCCTTGGAAGCTAGGACTACCGCCTTCAAGTACGACGTACGCAATCCCTGTACAACCAGATAGCAGCATTTGATTCGTTCCGACTCCAGGGCCGACAACCCATGGCCGAGTAACAGGCGTTACATGCCGACAGATACATAGTGATCGGGGGCATCTAGCCCGACCTATGATTCAATAGGCCTGAAAAGGCTTCCGCAAAGGCTCATTGATGTCATGGGTTCTGCTACTGGAGCCTCACTGCCAGAGAAACAGCCAGGCGGAGAGCTTATTTTATCTTTTCCCCTTTCTTACTTACCCATTGGGTCTATTTAGTACCGGCAAAATAACAGCTATTCAGCAGAAATGACCTCAGAGTCACCTAGGGAGAGTAATTGAGATATCAGCCATTTTGCAATGATCCCATCTCGCGTAGTCAAACTGAGCCCTGGATTTGCCCAGGTAGCTGGGGTACTACATCACCACGAAGCAATCGTGGATTTTCCCGTACAGCGCGGCACATGAGTGCTGTACGGGCACTCTGTCGATTGGGTTGACGTCGGTTTTTTTTCTTCGAGGTTGCTTCTCCAGAAGATCGTAGGCCACGTATCGGGAGCGTAATTCAATTCCTCTGGGGATCTTCCGGCTCCGGCAATTCTATATATCGAATTAATTTTTTTTGCGGTTCCCAAGCCCATCAATGGAATTCTTGGGGTTTCAGGAGGTTCTAGAATATTAGATATGCAAAGCCTTTGGGTTTCGTGTTTCCGGGATGATCGCGGAAGAGGCAGTGAGTTGTAAGGATTCATGAGCGGAATGACAATCGGTTGGAAACGAGAGTGTTAATCCCTTCTGATGTGAAATGTACTCTACTGTACGAGTAACGGTAGAAAATGTGTGGGGAGTGACATTAACGTTGTGATAGGCCTTGTCCTGGTTTGAGAAAAGAGGGCGTGTGCGTGTGCGTGTGCGCGGGAGGTGCTGGGAAGGACCCTTTGACCGGGACCTATCAGTGTGCCAAGAGTCAAGGGTTTTTTGACCAACGAACTCCTCTTCAACGAACTCTAGCCCCTAAACCATCCAGAGATAGCTCACACAACCAAGCCCCTCCACATTAACCGACAAGAGGAAAAGAAGTTCGTCGTTACCGCCATGAATGGTCTTCGCATGGACGAGCTTTCCGCTGAGGTCGAGGTTTTGGAGTCGTCAGTAACTCCTTTAAAAAAGATCGGAACACGAGGCAACCGTGCTAACATCTTAGAAAACAAAAACACATAGGAAGCTATCCAAGACAGCAGACCTCACCACCAAAATCGCCCTGAGCTTGAAAAAATTGTCAGCGAGTGCACAGAATGTCGAGCAGGCAGTTAAACCTATATACAACAAGACCCAGTCGTTAACCGTTCTTTCCGGAAGTAAGGGGAGCGACTCATCTTCTGAAAACGTTACTAGAGAGCTAAGCTTTGTGAGTTACAGACATTGATGAAGCCATATCGGCAATAGATAGGGTGCGCCAACCTACAGATGCGATATCGAAAGAGGAGGGCACAATTCGCCAAGGGTATATCCCCCAGAAGCCCTTTAGTCCCTTGTTGGGGCGTGTTTCTTCCTTTATATTTTCTTATGTGCCTCTATCCCGACCAATGCCTAGAACTCGTGCTTACTGCCCACTGCACAGGCCTTCGAAAACCGGTCTAACCGAATACCTCGCCTCGCTAAGACGGATCAATGAGGCTCTATCGAGCCTAAAGAAATCGAACTTACGAAGCTCTCAGAAAGCAGTCACCCAAATGGTCCGTCGTGAGATTGTGTGTGATGGATCATGGAACAATGCTAATAGAGTTCCTTCCAGACTGGCCTTCTGAAAGCAGGGAGCCTACAACTCGAAGATCTATTTAGGCAAGCATTAGCCGAAGATTCTAAATCTGTAGAACCTCTACACTTCATTACCAAAGGTAACACCACAGATGTGCCTACTCGTGTAGTCGTTATTGGGTCTGACTAAGCCTTTGAAGAGCTTCCATTTCCGACTTTTCAGCCCCAGAAAATCAACATGCTGGCTGTGCTGAATGATTTTCTTTCCTCGACCCTTGCTGCCTCAGCTGGGATACAGTCAAATGCGCCCCAGGTGTATGCAGAAGTGCGTGGGCCCTACATCACCAACTCATTGGCATCTTTGGCCTTGGCAACAGTAAACACTACCCGCCGAACATCTACTGCCCCCTATGACAAGGGCTCGAACGGTATATCGGTGTATACCAATGCCCTGGAAGCTATCTTTGAGGCTGAGTACGAGAATATCTGCCACCTCTTCCCCACTACAGAGTGGTCTCAAGTGTACATTGCCACGACCGCAATGCCTATGGGGGTATTCAAGAAGACTCTGGCAGATCTAAACGTGTTCGTCAAGCAAAATATGGCCACGGACTGCTTCCTTGCTTTTGATGTCATCGAAAACGTCCAGCCGGCAAGCATTAGGCTGAAAACCAAAACAGGTGAACAAAAGGAGTTTGCTGAAGCTCTAAAGCCACTAAGGTCCACAGCACAGAGCAGCTTCTCATATTTCTTGGAGGATATAAAGAAGACTGGCCAAGGGCTCATTGCATTACCCCTGGATAATACTGTCGCGGAAATGACTGTGAACGTGATGTCTCGGCTTCGGCGGATGTCAGACTATCCCAACGCTATTTCTAGCCTTTTGGTATCCCTGGGTGAGGGTAACTGGAACCGTCCTTATACAGCAACAGCAGTTATTCCCCCATCTTTCGATGTAGGGGCCGATGGAGCGCTTCTACTTTCAAACTTTTGTTTGGACGCCATAGACCAGCTTATCCATGAGCTCGAGCAAAAGGCTCGTGTAATGATCAAGAAGAACTCTACGGTAGCTGTCTTTATGGTCAACAACGTTCACTTCATTGAGAGCAACATTCGCACAAGCGACCTTCGCAAGATCATGTCAAATCAAGCGCAAGCCAAGGTTGAGAAATGGAGGAAGGATGCCGTTAAGATGTACATGGAGCAATGGAAGGAGTGTGCTGCATTCTTGATGGACGTCACTTACACTAAGCAGCAGGCTGGTGGGAAGCTTAATCTCAACAGCAAAGAGAAGGAAGGTGTCAAGGAGAAGTTCAAGGTCCGTCTCTGATATCCTGATATTGGCGATCCAGCTGCTAATACCAGGTAGAACTTCAACACGGTTTTCGAAGAGCTTATTCAGAAGCATAAGTCCTACACATTTCCGGACAAGGAAGTGCGAACGATGCTCTCCAAGGAGATTGGGTTTATTGGGCCATTATATGGGAGATTTTACGACAAGTATAAAGACTTGATGAGGGATAAATATGTCAAATATGACCGCCATCAGTTAGATACCATGTTAGCTCAGCTATAGAAAGGGGTAAGGGTGTGGTTCCGGTGATGGATTGTGGTTAGAGTTCCTTAGTTAGCGGTCCTCCGTGGTGGGGTGTGCTTTAATCGCTGGGGGTTATGGGTCTGTGCGCCTCCTTTGGTTTTCCTTGGTTATGTGTATTTTCCTGGGTCTTTAGGAATTAAAAACTGATATCCTTCTTTGACCCTTCTTAGCGCTCTAGTCGACATCCATCCCGTAGGCCACCCCATAAGCAAGAGCTACCCCATCGCCTTGTTCCCCTTTTTATAAATCACTCACAGCCATGTTGCCGATTCGTATGTACTGGCAGTTGATCAGGAATTTTTTTGCCATTAAAAGCCCAACAAAGCATTGACCCGAGAAATAAGAAATAGAGCCCCCAGAAAGGTCGCGAAATTTGGTACAGAATGAAATTTATTGGTTTGCTCCCATGTCAATACCCTTTCCCCGAGATCCAGCCTCCCCATCTTTAACGCAGCCGTCTAGCTTCGCGCTCGGATTCAAGCAAGCATAGAATGTCGTCTTCGCGAACAGGCCCTTTGACGTTACGGATAATAGATCGGGTCGTGTCGTCCATGAACTCGACGCGGACCTGGGTGACACCTCCACGAGAACCTAGCAGGTAACAAAATTTGAGTCACCATAAAAGTCGACAATAGATCGTGGGGTGGGAATCTGGGTGGCTAACCGGTACGACCGAGGACTTTGATGACCTTGACAAGCTTAACACCAGCCTTTCCTGAATCCATTGTTGATTATTTTGTTCTGAACTAAGAAATTATGTTACCAGATTGCGACCCAGGAAATGGTTCTGACCGTGGAGGAAAGCTTACCGTGTGTAGATTTGACGACTACGACGGCGGCGGGGAAATTTTGTTTTGAGCGGAAGTGAGAGATTCGTTGGGCGTGCGTTAATTTTTCTCGTGATTGGGAAACTGTTGTGAAGGTATCATAGATGGTATCATAGATCGAACATTTGGGCAGGATGTTGGCGGACTGCTGTGTGCACTGGGTAGGGTTAGCCCCAAGTGCGGACTAGGTTCTGAGGCCCCGCAACATGAACAAAAAGGAACGGATAATAAAAAGTCTGAGTAATTTGAGAACATAGAGAGAACTATCATATTAGATGCTTTAAATGATTTTAATATTTATTTCATTCATTATAATTTCCTGCATCCCTTCAGAGCTTTGTGCTGCTAGGATCTTCAGGGTCAGGGCCAAATGGATGGCGGGGGGTTAGATGAGCTTACTATCCGCCGACAACGGCCCCTCCTCCTTCTCTAGTAACCAAGTCATCTGCCTTATGGCTCACCCAGCTCAGATGAACAATCTGACGACCCTCATTAAACGGTCAGTATCAACGATTCACGACGATTTACCCTTATCAACAGTTCCGTTTTCATCCTTTCTGTTCTTTGCTAACTCGACCTTGCAACTGAAGCCTCGAGGCCGCGACCTCCCGTTTGGAGGATTTAGCATCAACTCCTATCGATCCCAACTCCGGTGCAGCTACTGCACTCCCTAGCAATGCTAGCGCATCTTCTCTAGTGTCGACTACTACAATACAAAACCCACCCCCACCAGCTCCAGAGCCGCTTCCTGCGTCTGTTGAGGACTTCGACGAGCTGATAGTTAAGGAAGTCGCAAAGTATGTTGAGAAGAGCACTGAGATAGGTGATCTTGTAGAAGAACAGGTTCGACACTTTCTTAGTGTAGTAGTATATCCCGCAGCTCCTAATTCTCGTTGTCATGCAGAGCAAAGCTGTCGAGAAATGCTTCGCGGCTCAGAGAAAGTTTCTCGTCATCACAACCAAGGCCAAGAAGCCAGGATCGTCGACGCAACTATTTGTCGACCTCGTTGCTGAGATGCAAACCGAGCTTACCAACGTCTCTAATATTCGCGAAAATAATCGACACTCTGCGCTCTCGAACCATTTATCGACCGTTAGTGAGGGTATTCCCGGTCTTGCTTGGGTAACAGTCGAGGGAAAACCGGCAAAATATGTCAGGGAAATGCTGGGCGCTGCACAGTTCTTTGGCAACCGTGTGATTACTTCGCACAAGGAAACGTGTGCCATAAACACTTCTTGATACTAGGTCTAAATACTAAATAAAAATAGGTCACCGAAGCATGTTGAATGGGTACGCTCGTTTTATACTGTCCTGACGGTTCTTGAAACCTATGTTGTCAACCACCACGCTCTAGGAGTGACATGGAATGCTAGAGGCATCGATGCTAAAGAAGCACTTGCACTCGCAAGCAGCCCTTCGTCAGTCTCGCAAGGCCCCGCTCCTACAGGTGGAGCTCCCCCGCCCCCGCCGCCTCCTCCTCCTCCACCGCCACCAGGAGCACTTGATGGGCCAGGAGCTCCAACAGGAGGAGATATTGGCTCGGTATTTGCTGAGATCAACCGTGGGTCCGACGTTACGGCTGGCTTGCGTAAGGTGGATAAGGATGAAATGACACACAAGAATCCGTCTCTTAGAGCGAGCTCTATTGTCCCAGCCAAGTCCTCCCCCAGCCTGAGAGCAAAGTCCCCTGCTCCTCCTTCAAAATCGAAGCCCGCACACTTAACTAAGAAGAAGCCTCCCAAAAAGGAATTGGATGGAAGTAAATGGTACATTGTAAGTAGCACATTCTCACCGACTATTCCTCGGCATTCGGACGTTAACAATGTTTTTGCGCTACAGGAGAATTATGAGAACGAACAGGCATTGACCCTTGAAGATGTTGAAATTAACCACTCGGTTTTCATCTTCCGCTGCAAGAACACAACGATCCAAATTAAGGGCAAGATCAACGCCGTTTCTCTCAACGAGTGTGTCAAGACAAACATCATTGTAGACAACCTTGTTTCTTCCATTGAGGTCATCAAGTCCAACAACTTCGCCATACAAATCATGGGCAAGGCTCCAAATCTCCAGGTTGACCAATGCGACGGCGGCACGGTATATCTCTCACGGGAGTCACTAGGCATGGAAATCTTCACTTCGAAATCATCGGCGATCAATATTAACGTTCCAGGGGTTGGTGAAGATTGGGACTACCAGGAGTGCCCAGTGCCGGAGCAATTGAAGACCACAATTAAGGGCGGCAAGCTGGAGACCGAGATTGTAGAACATGCTGGTTAAATGCGTTTTGTGAACAAGTTCTACATTAGCCTGTTGAGTCTTCTTTTGTTGTTTTGCATGTCCGATTTCCCTGTTAGATAGTGGATTCGCGCCTCGCGTTTTGCCACCGTTCTGTTCTATTATACAGTAGAAGGAAAAAGACACCGAATGTACACATTTATGGGGCGATAAGGAGTAATAATGGCAAGCGGAACTGACCAGCTATGGAATTTTCTGAAATTTTTGTGAAATGGACGAACAATTGAAATATGCATGTCTATCGCCTTCTTAGATACCAGTTGAATGCCATTTGGAGGATATCTTCGGGGTATGGAGATGGTGCCTGTGGGGAGGCGTGGTTAGGTATGGAAACTCGGGGCGGCATTTAAGAGGGGGATGGTCTACCTCAGCCAATCCAGGCTTAGCAACTGGATGCCGGAGATATACAGCATGGCATGTATTGTGGTTGACCTAGATCTGTTGGTCAAAAAATATCATCTAGACAAAAAACTGGTTATAATGATACCTCGAGATATCTCGGAATGAACGCAAAAGGCGCCATATAGTCCCTCGGCCTCCAAGGCGTAGCATAAGGCTTCGTTACATCCAAAACGTTATTTGGGTCGTCGCTCAAAGCTTTGAGTTTCTCTTTGGCCTCTCTACGCTTAATTTCTTCTTCTGTTTCTGCCTCGGTCGAGGCCTTCTTGTCCATGCCAGATGATGATGATGGTGGTGATGATGATGATGATGCTTCTTCTGCTCCCTTTTCCTCAGGCTTGGCTTCAGCATCCTCTACGGTTTCCGTTTCCTTAGCTCCAACTTTGACCTTGCCTTCCTCTCCCTCGACCTTTCCTTCTCCCTCAACCTTTCCCTCTCCCTCGACCTTTCCCTCTCCCTCGGCGGTGGCGGTTTCCGTTGCGCCTTCGGCGCTCTTAAGGCCACGCTTTGGCTTCCCAGTTGCGAAAAGGACTTGGTCTTGATCGACGGAGAACATATCCCCAGGGTTGAGCATATACCCTGGGTGCACCATCTGCACACACACACACCCAATCAGCCTCCCTTCCCCACGGAAGGGCCAAAAAGGACATACCTTCTTCCCATTAACCTTGACAAACCCATGCACGACAAACTGCCTCGCCTGCCTCGCACTGCTCGCGAACATAGCCCTATGCACGGCCATGTCGAGCCTCCTCTCCATGGGCCAGAACAATTGACTCATGTACGGCACCGTCCTCACCCTCCCATAGGCCTCATCACCCTGCAGCCCACTGCCCCTACCCATCGCCATCTCGCTACCGTTATTCATAGCCAGCCCCGTGTTCTGCATCGGCACGCTCGCCTTCATCGTGTGACGGAAGATGTTCTGCCATTGCCGGTTCGTCAGGTGCTCCCCATGGTACTGCCGCACTTCCGCCTTCGCTGCCCACTTTTGCTGGAAGAAGGTCTTCTGCGGGGATATGCGCGGCTGCGGCGCACGTGACATGTTGTATAGGGCATACTTGGACCAGGATTGACGGAATTGCTGTTTTTTTTTGTTCGTTTTTTCGTCAGAGTTAGTTTGAGTTTTGACGAATGTAGAGAGAGGGAGGGGAGGAATTGAAGGGGAGGGAGGTTACGGGTTTTCGCAGGGCGTTGAGCTTTCGGCGCATTTTGGGATTGGGTTCTCCCCCCTTTAGGAGTCGCTTGGTTGGATGGTGGTTATGGCGGGATTGGCTGTTGGTGGGGGTTGGTGGGGTGAAAGTTGAGGTTTCGAAGATTGGATTGGAGGGTTGACTTGATCTCCTTGAACAAAAGGTTGCGGCTTGGCAGAATCGGGTCACGGACCATCACTCATGTGTATTGTTCCCGGACCATTAGTCCGGGTGCAATTGTCTTGAAACCTACTAGACCCAGCGTTTCGTGTTCTTGTATCAGCAGTGCTAGGGAAAGAGTGCTCGAGCGTTCCTCGGGCTGTTTAATTATCGTGATGTTGTCTGTCCTGAGATGTAAAAGAATTACATCCCGCTGGCCACCTCCCCTTCTGAATTTTCCATTTGTGCAGTGTCAGTATTCTGGGGGCTATAAGGCACACTGGCAGGAGCTGGCCGCGTCGTATGCTGCAAATAATTCAATTTTCTAAGAGCGTGGCCTGTGAAACTGACTGGGAAAGAATCAGGATTCCCCATTTCCGTCTTTTAGAAAAACCAGCCATCGATCATTGATATGAGGGGCCAAGCTTCAGCACCAGTAATCGCCCAGGCCATAGATCCTATTCAGTCCATGTTCCCGATCACACCACCCCCCCCCCCCCTTTTTCTTCCTTATTGCTAATGAGAAGACCAACAGCCCTCTCAAGCCCTGGGAAAGGATTCTAAATAATTATATCCCCTAGTCCTAAGCTCACAGGTCACTCTTGAAACGTGGGCTCGAAAGCATCGGCATCTCACCGGACCAGACCTCCCTGGTAACATCGAGTGCTATGCAGCCACGGTCGTTTCTTAGGTTGACTTTCCCCCTGCCGCTCAGCACCAGCACCCTCTATATAGCCGGCATGGCCAGCTGGCTACACGCTGGAGTGTCTAAAGTTGAGGACCCGGAGTGCTCAGATCAGGGAAACTCAAGAGACATTCACGCACAGTGCAGATACACACATAATAATATTATGTGCATAATTCATCATTGCCCCCAGTTTCTCTATCAAGATAAGGCATGATGTATGATTAATACCTCCCTTGCTCACTTTTAATACCCTCTTATAGCTTCGTATCTACCTTCCGCACCAAATTTAATCCTTATCCCCCGCCGCCGCCTCCTCCTCCGATGCCTCTTCCGTAAAACACCATCAGCAGCGGAAGCATCTGTCGCCCGAGTGATACTATATGAATTATCTTTCAATCCTATGTAGCAAGACAGGAGTCAATCCAGACTGGTTAAAACTACACTCACTATTCAGTTCCAATAACATCCTTCTTCTTCTTCCCCCCGTCCATAAGCTCAATGCGGGATGGGAGAGGTATTTAACCGATAGCAGTGTGAGGAGAAGAAAGAAGGATATACACCTCGTAAGAGGTACCCGACCACGGAACTAAGCTCCCGCTCAACTTCCCAGCGGTGCTCTCGCTCACCTAGGCGAGACCTATTTAACCATCCAAAACCAGTGACTCACAAAATATAATTTCGAAAGGTCGGTGCTTATATGAGCTCCCCCATAGTACAAATAAATCCTCAACACCCCGTCTTTCTGTTTCTTTTTTGCATACTTCTTGCCAGGGACGAGGTACCCCCCTCAACATAACTGCCTCTTCTTCCCTCCCTCCCTAGCCGTACTTGTATCACATGAGGGGTGTTAATATCATAGACACTTGTGCTGGTATAGTACAGTACAGGCCAGGTTGTTTGCTCCCCCTTCCGCTACTTTTCTTCTTTCTGTATTTTCCCTAGTGTGATATTAACTCGTACACATCTCGCGGTCATTTCCCACATCTACCCAACTCAGTCTATTCCCCTCCCTTTTTCCTTCTGAAGAATGTGTTATCCCAGAGGAGCTATTATTTCAACAACCTTTTCTTTCTCCCTTGTATCATACTCAGGTGCTATGGATGATAGGAAGAAGGGTCGGCTATCACAGAATCTACCTTCCTGCTCTAACGGCCTGCAACAATATATATATTATATGAGAGTCCCGGAAAGTTACAAAGAATTAGCTACAAAATAACAAAACAAGACCCCCATTCGAAAGACCAATGGCACAAAACGGCGCGAAGTCCAGGTTACTCGATCCCCTCCGATCGGCCCCTCTCCCGCAACCCGCTAGCAAGAACCTAGTCTATCAACCAGAGGTCTCCATCTCTCGTCAGAAACAATCCCCCTCCCTCCTGATCCTACGGCTATTGAACTAAAGTTTACAAAGTCATACAGGAACACCCCACGTGTATACATCACGCTAGAGTGCTATACCGCACAGCATATATACAAAACCCGACCAAACGTCAACTCGAACCCCAAAAAGAAGACAAAAAAAAAAAAGTAGAAGTGGCCCCAAGAACAGCAGCAGAAACTCAAAACAAAAACCTCAGCTTTTTTTCCCAATTCTTTAACCTCCTTCCTCCTCCCCAAATCCATTTCACACCTCCTCCTTCCTACCCCCACACACCGATCCACCGAAGACGGCGAAAGATAGAATCACAAACCCTACGTTCTCACGTACCATCACTCGGCCGCTATCGCACGGGATGAGGAAGCTAGCAGGATAAAACTGCCGCAACATGCAACCAACCAACCGGCCTACGAAAATGGGAGAGCCGCGGGAGGAGGTTACCGGGGGGGGGGAGTGGTAGGGCAACTCTGGGCTGGGCTAACTTAAGGCTGCAGAGTGAGTGGGTACGAGATGAAGGAAGCCTATTCGTGCGCATCAAAGATCCATGGTTAGAATTGCTTTTCTTCTTCTTCTCCTTACAAAGGTAGACACGGCACTTTGTTGTTGCTGCATTGGGTTGTGTGTATCATGGAAACGAGCGGGGGCGGGGGGGGGCAGGATTACACGACCGAATCGTGGGGAGATCGGGGAGGAGAAGGGGGAGGGGGGGGGGGAAGGGGGGAAGAAGAGAATGTATTGCGCGTGTATTGTGCGGTGCTAACGGTGTTACCGCAAGTCCACGGTAGGCTCCGTTGGTGGTTTCCAAGAGGAGGGAAGGTTTGCGCTTGAGTAATTACTGTAAGTATTATATTTCCAAGCTGCGCGGTATGAGTGCCAACAGTGTATTGTACAGTCCAGGACAATGCCCCTCAGCTACTCATTCATATTCCATACCAAACCTCAAACCTAAACGCTCATCAATATCACAGCGATTCCACCGTAGCCCAAGCTCTTCATTTGTTCCTCCCTCTTCACCCTGTTTGTCCCCTTCCCCTCCCTTCCCTTCGTCTTCGGGTCCCCGCCTTACCACAGCGGATACAAGTATCACCCGTTCACATAAAGCAAGAAAAGACCAGATGAGACGAGTCCACTCTCATATCGCACCTTAGTATATAATACTAGAGTGTACTCGTACCGTACTATGAGTACTGTAGGTGAGTCCGCGGAAGGATGATCCGCGTCGGCAGGTGCGTTCAGAACTCGCCTGCCCAGAGATTGCCAGGCCAGGGTGTGGGCATGGGCATGGGCATGGGCAACATGGAGCATGCATGGCAGGATGGCGTTAAGTTAAAAACATGCGAAGAAGAAAAAACAAACAAACGGACCAGTGAGGACGCGCAGACACCTGCATCGTAGGTGACTGAGCAGAGGGGATCATAGACAGGGCCTACACCGCTGTAGCGTACAGTACCGTACAGTACAAGTACATGCTTGCTGTCCGACAATTGACTTCTAATCAAATCCCACAATCACAGCACAGTGAATTAGTACGGCAACAGATTCTCAAAACACCTCACCTACCACCCATTCATTTCGGTACTGTAGTCCAAGTATGATATTACCGGAATCCATTACATTTCCCATTTCCCCATTCCATTCCGTTTCTCATACCCTCTCCTCTCCCCTCATCATTCTCCCCAGCCAGCCCCGGCCGGTCCATTCCAACAAACCAATCCAACCAACAAACCAACAAACCATTACCCCACCACCAAACTACCATACCAGAAGTTGAAACCAACCCCGACTTTTCCCACCCATACTATTCATAGCTATGATAAGTAAGTTACATGAAAAATTAATAACTTTTATACAAGTTAAGGAGGAAAAAATCGAGAGAAAAATGTGTCGAGAACTAAAAGATCAAGTATAACATGGCGAACCCCCTAACCAGTTTGGCACAAAAAACATACAAGGGAATCAAACGAGAAGAAAAGGAACAGAGAATCTTCTTTTAAAATAGGATGAAAACGAAAAGAACGAGTACTGTGGTAGCATCAATCAATCAACCCGAACCTGTCGGATATCCGTAGAGTAAGACAAGGCAAGGCAATTAGTCAAAGCAGCAACCGACTAATTGGAGATGGGAAAAAGGCATGCAAAAACGCCACCAGCCAGGGCAAATGAGGAAAGAGAGAAAAATGCAAGAGAAACCTCATTCCAGGAACGAATAACCAAGCGGAGGGTGGTAGGCAGTTCAAGGCGCAGGTTGATTAACCGATAGCACGGGCTTCCGCTCATTCCATTAAAGAGTAGCAGTAGACGAGCAAGAAGTGTATAATGACAAAGCAACCGGAAAGCCAGCTCGTCAGGAGTGGCTTCAGAGTAATGACTAGACGGTCTTGTCTTTGCTTGCTTGTTTAATGCTGTCGGTAATGCCGCAGGCGTCGGTGAAATCGTCCGATGGAACAAGGTGTAAAAGAAGAGAGACTTGTGAAATGAAGAAACAAAGAGGTGATAAAAAAAACTTTACAATTAGCATGCCCACTACCACCCCCCCCAGCCTCCTCCGTACCTCCGGCCGCCGAGTCTATCCGATACCACGTCGCCCATCTATCCATCGACCTTTTTTCAATATGGCATGGATGGACATAGTGAGGCAAGATTTTCCTTTGGGGGGGCCTCCCGTTTGTTTTATGTTGCTTTCGAAGGGCTTATTTCCTCCAACCAACGTTCCAAAGAACATGTGCAATATCTCGAGCAGTATTGACTGCATCCACAGCCCTGCCGAATAGTCCAGCCGCAACCTCATCGTCTTCGTCTTCCTCGTAGGTATACTTCGGGAGCTCAAAGTCATCACTGTGAGTATTGCCCATCTCGCCACTCACTCGGTCAAACCGATCATGTGTAGTGGCTATGCTATCCCGCCGGGATTTAAATGCCCCTCCGCTAGGCTCCCAGTCCAACTCTGCCATGTCGTCGTCGTCATCCTCCAGTATGTAAGACTTTGTCCCAACTAACGACGACTGATCGAGGTCCTGGGGCTGGGTTGGGGCAGGTGTAGCGAATGAAGATAGGAATGTGCCAATATTGTTAAAAGTGTGGTTCTTCTTAACAACTGGCTCCTCAACATATTTTAGTGTGGTGGATGGTAACATGGCAATTGTTTGATGCTCGCTGGAGTTTGTTCGTGCAATGCTTTTGGCGGTAACCCTTGGCCTCGGCATCATGAGTAAGCCATCATCATCTGATGAGCCATCTTCAAGGCTCTCCACCTGAAAGACTTCATCCTCTTCATCCTCCTCCTCTTCATCATCCTTATCCACCGCAATGCATTGTTGTACTTGGTCATTAAAATGTATATGCTTTGTGTAGGACGGTGAAGGGCATCCGGTTGAAAGGGCCGAGGGTAATTCGCTAGTGTCAATAACAGTGGTAGTTTTTGAAGCGTAAGATAAAGCGGCAAAGTCTGAATTGGCTCTTGCAACCATTGCTGGTCTAGAAGTTTTACAATCCATTTCCACTTGTTGTGACTCAATGGCCGCAGCAGCTTGTTTGAGTAGGCTCGAACTTGATAGCGATTTCTGAAGCATAACTTCAGACATACTTCGCTTCTTTAAAATAGGCTTCTTTGTATAAAAAGAGCCTGAGTTGGGTGCCCGAGCTTCTGTCGGTGATACCATCGGCGATGATGGCGAGACCATCAAGGATGCTTTTCGATTACTTGTGGACAGCGGGCCATAGAGCCATGTTACGTCACAATCTTTCAACCTGTATTTTGTTTAGCCAAATATTCCGCAGAAAATCATGCCAAGGTGATGATTTGGTCGTTACCAATTCAAAGT
>Ga0307509_10002787_pt1 | contig 27724 bp, 37 predicted proteins | sample 10_EM_MG_FD_202245 | JGI IMG/M metagenome (GOLD analysis project Ga0307509, IMG submission 202245) | Populus trichocarpa ectomycorrhiza microbial communities from riparian zone in the Pacific Northwest, United States - 10_EM | ecosystem: Host-associated > Plants > Roots > Unclassified | place... | reverse complement strand
CGAGGTAGGCGCTCACCACAGCCAAGCAGGAAGAAGGAAAGTCAGTGGAGCCAAGCTAGCTGCAGGAGTCCCCGCTGTCGTCCCCGCTTCAACTTCCCTCTACCCACCCCACCCCGGGCCCCCCCCCCCCCCCCCCCCCCCGCCACACCCACCGGGGGGGGCCCCCCCCCCCCCCCCCCCCGGGGGGGCGGGCGCCAGAGGAAGGGGTCGATCAACAACTATGACGGATTAGGTCTGCTGGGCGGAGCACGAGGGCAGACGGGAGTGTATTGATTAGTCTGACACGCAGTTACAACCGTAGGCCGTACAACAGGATCAGTCATCATCCCCGATGTCGTGTTTCTGCTTCAAAACTGCCAGTTCTTCTTCGCGACGCGCAAGCTCGGCCTTCGCGGCGGCCGCATCTTGCTTCGCCGGCATATGATAGAGCACGACAATGTATCGCTCCTGCATATGGAAGCCATTGAGGTGGTCGAGCGCGTTCTTCGCCTTTGGATTGGTAAGCTGACGAAGGGGGTACGGCCATGGAGCTGATTACGACGCACGTCCATTACGTCGTCGAAGACGACAAATGCTGTTCCCTTTGTCTTGGCTTCATTTCCTAGACGGATCTGACGAATGCTACCATACCGCCCAAACAGTTCGTAGAGGTCATCGCCGGTGATCTGGTAGTTGAGATTCTTGACAAACAGGATCCTGTTTGCACCTGGTGGCAACTTCGTCTGCAGTCGTTTGGGTCAGGCAAGGGTTTCGACCAAGCCCGAAGGACATACCGTAGGTCTTGAAAGAGACATTCGAGGGGGAAGGGGCTACGTCACGGTCACGCGCCGGATCGCGCACCGATCATCGTGTCAGCACTCCCAACTGTCTCAGCCTCCGGCGGACGGCGCAAGCTCAATCAGAATTATCAATCGGCCGTTTGAAGATGACAACAGGTATAAAAGTGGTCAATTTTTGGAGATTCGTTCCCTTCTCCCCCGACCCACCCGTTCCGAAAGCGAGCCCGCTTTCCCACACAAGCCGTATAAATCTCCAGAGGCGACCATGGCTTCCAGCTCTTCAGAGCCTACTCGGATATTTGTACGAACCTTCCAACCATGAGCTTGGGTAGTTCTAAGTCTAGTCCTCCCCATCCCGCTCCGCTGCAGCGCGGGAAAGCATGCTTGAATTGCAGGTGAGTATTTGTATCGCTCCAAAGAATCCCCAGATCCCTTACCCACGGCCAGGAAACGAAAAATGGTTTGCACAGAAAGTCTGGTAATCAACCGTCACTTACGATCGTTAGAGATGCGACAGCGAAAAGCCCATCTGTGGCCCATGTGCACGGAGAAGTGATGAGTGTGAATACACTGACCGTCCAGGCCCAACCAAGACACAGGCGCTCGAAGAACACATCACATTCCTCGAGAACCGCATTCGCGATTTGGAGGATCCCACCGGATCATCTTCATCCGTGCTCCTAGCGGACCCATATGCTACGCAATCACAACCTCAACCCACCCACAGTGAAGGTGACTACGGCTACCCTGTCGGACCCACAGCGCCAACTGATCAAGTTTAGACGCCTCCCTCGCCGCGGCTCGTTCTGCCCTGGTGATCGAACTGCCCATACTTCCGGATCTGTGGTGGGAGAACGAGGAGCCACCTGTTCAACTCCGACCTATCCTGTGAGTTCCCACCCCTCCTAACCCGAGGGTGTTACTGACCCGTGCGGATAGACTAAACAGTTTCCTGCAATATGTCTCTGTGACTGGATTCTTCTTGAATGTGCCTCGTTTCCTGAATTCCTTCTACGCGACGGGGGCAAACTCTCGACCATCTCTGGCTTTGCTGAGCACGATCTATCTCTGGGGCCTCAAGTTAACCCCAGTCGAATCGTTCACAGCATACGAGCCGGTGTTCTTGTCCCGGGCCGTCCAGAACGTAGCGGGAGCCCTCGGTACTCCCCATCCTCACAAGGCAAAGCATGCGCTACAAGCGGAGTTACTTCTGAGCAACTATTTCTTCTGGACCGGCAGGTTTTTGGAGGGGAGGTATCACTGTGGTGCTGCTGCCTCCATTGCTATCACTCTCGGATCGCACCGGACCAGGAGTAGCCAACTTCCTAACCCAAATCCCCGTACCACCGATCCAGTTGAGGAAGGGGAGCGTATTAATGCGTTCTGGTCGGTTTTCCTGAACGATAGATGTTGGAGCGTTGCCATGAATGTCCCGTCCGGCATGCCAGATCAGAAGGCGCCGAACGGCCGTATCGACGTACCATGGCCGCTGGACATGCCGCAATACGAGAGGGTTCGTTTTTTTAAACCCCTCCTATCCGAGACTAAGATCTGACGCATCGCTTCAGGGTTTTCTCACCTCAGATATCCGGGGATTTAATACCATAGAATCGTTCATGAATAGTCCTGCGACGGCCACTCCCGCCGAGGAAGCGTCACTCTTCGCGAAGATTTGTAAGGGCGCAATGCTCATGGAGAAGGCCTTTCGCCTTGTCTCCTCTCTCAAACCAGGTACAACCGATGCTCATACCTAGGACCGCTCTAACCTCCAGCAATAGGGATGACGGAAGGAGCCCTGACAACCTTCGATCAGGAACTCGAGACGTTGAACAATGCTGCTGAAATCTTCGCTACGACCCTCCCACCCCTCGCTCCCTCCAGCGACGTCAACGTACACATGCTGCGTGACAAGATATACGCCAACACACTCGTTCGGATGGCATTCATCCATCTCAACATCAAGTTCGCCACCAACGACATCTCTGCCAACATGCGCTGTGTAGAAGCTGCGAGCGCGATGGTAGGGGTAATGGATGATGTCGACTTGATTACACTAGGGATATTGCCACCCGTCGTGGCCGTGAGTGCAGTCATTCTTCGGACGGGATGTCTTACAGGACCCTTGTTAGAATGCCTGGCTGATGGCCGGACAAGTCTTAATTCAAGAAATAGTCCGCCTGAACACTATTGGAGCACAGCCGTCTGATGTGCTCCCCGATGAGGCTAGGAAGGGGGAGATAACCAAGCTGTTGGACAGGCTAGAAGTTATGATGGTTACGGTCGGAACAAAGGCTCCGATATTCAGTGAGTTGTTCAGTCCCGTTCTAAGCTGGTCGGTCAGGTGTTCACGTGCGGACGAAATTTAGGTTTGCAACATGATGTTCTACGTAAGCGCCGGGATGAACAGCTTGTCATTTCGGTTTAGACATTATATCGTTGTTCTTTTATATTGCGGTTTCCACTGGAGATTGCGATCTAGACACTCTTTGTTATGATTTGGTGACTGTCCGTAAGGTCACAACCGTATATAGATGTGCATCACCAAATACTTTTGTGCTTTTTAAGGAAGGCGAAGACTCCAACCGCTTTGTCGGATTGTCACCAGCGCGAATCTCGGTTGCCAGCGCCCTTCTACGACGGATAGGGATATACCTAGCCTTACGGGTAGCCACCGATTATGAACGTGAGGGATCGCTAGGGAAAAGGTGCACTCTTCCACGAGTTCCCGGCGTGTTCAATCAGATGTTTTCCATCAGCAAACACAGTTTGCGCTCATTCATTTCCCAAGTCCACGCGTTCGGCATGTCATGGGCACTAGCCTCGGTCCCCGGGGGACAGGGGGCAGACACAGGAAAGCCGAACTACACCTAAGTTAGTTCCGAGTCAATGGGTGGCGTTGCAACGATTTCGTTGCCGGAGTTACCCGTGTCGCCGCGTCGATTTGCCCAGCTCCGCGACAGGTTCGCTGGTGAATCTGATGGGCATGTTGAGGCGGAAGTTCAATGCGTCATTCGTGTGGTTGAGCGGTGCTGCGGCTCGCGGAAAAGGGCCACCGCGCTGAAATGTGCACAACGTTGCTGCCAGGAGCAGGGGACCTTCCCTGGAAGCGTTATCTGGGGTGATCGGATTCGGGGGGCGCGATCTTGGAAATGGAAGGACAAAAATGAATTCGGATCTCACAATTACTTATTTTTGGCCTTTGGTTTTCCTTTTCCACCAAACGGCTTGCCTTCGAACCCTGGTCTGCTCTTCCCCTTTCGACGCTCAGCTTTCACTGCGATGTTGTCGGCGCGTTTCTTCTGTCGTGCTGCCATCGACGCGGCCGTCTGCTCTTTTCTCTCGTGCCTACAGCAATGTGATTTCAGAGGGACGGCGTTTGGGTTCCGCAAGGATCTCACGCACCATCTTTTCTGACTCTTCTCCTTCTCCTTGTCCTTCCTCTTCGCTGCTTTCTTGAGACGGGCTTCATCGTCTTTGACCTTCACGCCTTCCATGCGGGCCTCTGCCTTTTCCCATTTCTCGCCTTCCTCGACGGCTTTTCGTCGTTCTTCCGGCATGGCCATCAACTTTTCCTTGCGAGCAGTGAGCTGCCCAAGCGCCAGCGATGGGTTTGATATCGTCGTGAGATTCTTTGACCTTTTGCTTGATGATGGGCCAGCGACAGCTGAGAAGGAGACATTTGTGACACCAGTGACTAGCTCTGGCACCAGGAGTTGGTTCTGTGCGGAGCCGGCGTTAAGTATTCGCCTCCGACGGCTGAAAACATTTACTAACCTTGGGAACGCTTGAAACCTTGGGTTGGCTATCCTTTTTGTCTCCTTTACCACCCTTCTTCTCTTTCGCCTCTTTCTCCAGTCGTATCTTCTCTTTTGTTTCTTTACGGCGCCTGTCCCGCATCAGACCTCTCTGTTTCCGCCGCTCTTCTAGCAGTTCGTCCTTGGTCTCGGGCTGGTTTCCCATTCTGTTTCGTCGCAGTTGATCCATTTTGGCATGAAGCTTGTCTCTTAGGGCCTGGATACCCTGAGTCGAGGGCATCGGCATGATCTCGGCGCCCAGGGGGTCAACGTCCATCGCGTCTTCATCGTTATCCTCCTCAGGTTTCGGCTTGTGCGTGTCGGGATCCAGCTTCGATGTAATGAAAGGGGTTAAAAATAGGCCCCAGATAGTGCTCGCGCAACGACGACTGTCCGTTACAACGCACCTTCGCTCGTTTCGCGTTTTTGGTAACCTCCTTCGAGACTTTCACATGCTTACGGTATTTGGAGCCGGAAGCAATATTCTCCTCGTCACGAGGAATGCGATATTTAGAAGGAATCAAGCTGAGGAGAGTTTCGAACGTGGTGTTGTGCCGCTCGAGGGACTCCTGCAGTTCCGTCGGCGGGATCATTTTGCTTCGATGGTGGAAGGAGGCGAGTGTGGCTAAGCGCTGTATGATCGACCGGCTTCCTCCGTAGTTCCGACGCCTGAGATCATTCCACCTGGGAACCAGGTGGGATGCTCACTTTGAGGAAATTAGATCTTGTCGAAATCACCTTCCAGGTCAGGGTGAGTTTGAAAAGAAGGAAGGTGGTATTGATTCTCTACCGCCTTTTTGGAGTATTCCCGGTCCAGCGCACCCCACTGGCACCGCGAGAATCGCCCAGGGATAGCCAGAGGCGCGCTTCGTACGCGTAAGCAATTGGCAAATTGTTACGTTTGCCCCCCAGGCCGGCACCTATTGCTAAGGGTTCCTTCTCGTGTTCGCCAGATTCTGTCACACTGGAACTGCCGCCACGCTGCGTGGTTCGCCCTAGGCGAACCTGCCAAAAATCATGTGCAGATGAAACAGAACGCTCCATGAGTCCTTCATTCCTCACCGCTGAGTCGACAAGTCCGGTCCCCAAAACTTCAACAAAGGATCGGCGTGGGTGGCCGAGATTGGATAACGCCAGTATGTTACTCAACCCGGAAACATGATGGTAGTCGCACCACCTCTCAGCGTTGGGAAGACCGAAGTCGTGCTGCTGCGGCATCCCCGACCTGGCGACGTTCAACTCGGTAGCCTCTGGTATTGCGGTAACCCCTCAGGTACCCGGCCACAACGATGGCTTCTGGGTCTAGGCGAATATGGATTTCCAGAAAACCCAAACAATTTTTTCCCATAAGTGACACAGGTATCATCACCATTACACACGCGCCTGGACCCCAGGCTCAGGCTCGAGCAAAGGTAACCGCATTGGGAGATCTCAACCGTCTGAACAGCGCCATCAGTGCTTTCCCTCCCTCCGTACCCCAGCTGCCAGGGTCTAGGTCAGTCCCTGGGAACGATGGAACGTGCGCCAAAACTCACTCTCCGGCTGCGACCTCGTCGCAACACCTTTCGAACTCTGCGCTCATGGACACTTCCTCCCATTTCTCTACCACGTAGTCCTACCCGAGTGCGTCAGGTTCAAGGTCATTCCGAAATGCGACAGAAGCACTTACCTGGACAAGTCCATGAAGCTCCTCCCAGACGCTACTGGCCAAAAGCAAGCTGAAACAGTGCTCTGGCGTAATCGTTGTCATCATATGCTCCAACGCCAAAGACGCCAGTCCACCTAGGTCGTAACGGTGTGCAATTTGGTAGACCGACAGCGCGGAAGCGGCCGGAGGCTCAGGCGTAGGGTGGGGGTGGGGGTCAGGGGCCGAAGTTTGGCGAACGGCGCCGTACCTCTGTGAGTTCGTGAACCCTGAGGAGATAGCTGTTTGGTGTGTATTGACTGGTGTCTGTGTAGGCAGGGGAGTGTTGGAGACCCCCGACGCCTGTTTCGTTGGAGCATCGGTGGTGTTGGAGCGCCTTGAGATGGAGGGACTCGTCGTTGTCAGCTGTTGCCGCGACTGGGGTTTTGTTGGCGAGGTCCCCGAGGTAGGGCCTGCATTCCTGCTCGGTGTGCTGCTCGTGCGGAGTGTGGTACTGGAGTTGGCCGTGTTGGAAAACGCCGCCTGAGGTTCCATGACCCCTTTCGTCTTGCCCTTGACATCACCCGACCCCGCACTCTCTGTAGCACTTGCAACGCTCCGGGAATCACTTCTGGAAACACTCAGGTCCTCGCCAGGCTGATTCCTGGTAAATCTCTTCCACTCCCACTCCCCATTCCCACTGGTATTGAGCCATTTCGCACTCCACCCAGCTCCTATCCCCTCGATTGCGAGTCGAGGATCATCCTCACTCCTGAAGGTCAGCCAGTTGGCGTACATCCATTTCAACAACCAATAGACAGTCACAAAGTCCGCCTCCTCCAAGACTACCGTGTACACTTTTCGTTCTCCGGGCCGGATGGAGTTCGTATTCTCGGAGAAGGACGAGGAGAGCATAGTGGCAAAGTATTCGGACCTTCGTGTGAGGATATCGGAGTGAGCGTAGAGCACCCGTTTTCGCGCGAAAGCATGAGATGAGAAAAATGAAGGCTCGAGGCCGGATGATGAATCTATAGATGGTGAGCTCGCTGCATCCGGAAGTGGATGGGTTGTCACGGCCGGGTCGGCCCTTTCCAAACAGATGAATCGGACATCCCCCGTGTCTGTACGTTTGGTTAGAATAAGAGGGTATCAATCGGCCGGTTCTTACTTGAATTGTCCAAGGATGCTTCTAGCCCATCTAGGAGATTCCGGGGGACGTAGGCAACTGAGGGTTGTTGCGGATAAAAAGGTCCGACAGGGCTGTGTATCTGAACACAAATTACAAAGGAGTCTGTCTCCTTTATCTTTGAATTCTTCAATAATTCGGAAAGGGGAGGGAGTGGGCACTCTGTGATTGGACGATCAGCAGGAGAGGACAGATACACATCGATCACGTCTCACCCCAAACTTCACTCTCCTGCCGAAATGTCCAATCGTTCTGCCACTCTTTCCAGACCCATTCCGTGCGTGCACCTCGTTCCCCGACTTTGCTATTATTGGTCTTGATTGCGGCGAGAACTGTGGCAGATACCTCATAGTCGTTGTGGGAGTAGCCAACGACCAACGACGTGACGTAGAGGGAGAGTGTTCGAGCGCCCGGCGTACGAGCTCGAATGAAGCGTTACACCAAGCATTCCTTCACCGCAACGCACAAACAGCGTACCTATCTCGAGCTTGAACTTCCCGTCGCCGAGGAGGGGAGATTGGCTTAGTATTTCAAAGCTCCGGTCGTCGTCTTTGATACTCGGTTGCTCGTCGTCGCCATTCAAACCCGTATCGGATTCGATGAATCGAGACAGCCGCTCAACATCAGCAACGACCCATTCCAAAGCCTGTTCGAAGCGGTATTAACTCGGGGAAGGTGTTCTCAATTCAGCGATACCCACCGCAAAAGTCCAGTTCCTTATTCCCCGTTGCTGGATGAGTGGGTTTGACATGGACGGTGGACCGCTCACTTGCTTTGACGGCGTGCTGGAGGAAACGAAAACAGTTGCTGGGCTGGAGGTGGTTGAAGAGGCTCGTGGATCCCAGGATTGGGAACCAGAGTAAGACCCTGTGATTGATGGAGTGGATGTGGTGGAGTAAGAGGCGCGATGCTGGTGCGCGGACCATGGCCACTCGGGTCGTGTCATGATGATTTCAGGCCGTTGTGGGCTCGACATAGTTCAACGAAGTGTTGTAAGAACGCACAATAAAATCCTTCAGACCAGACTGTCTGCAAAGGCAAAGAGGCGGAGACGCAGAATCCTGCGCGCTGCTAACGACGATCAACCCGAATCTGTGACACCGCCCGCCTCGGGCGTCACACTTGGCGGGGGATGGGCGTCGGCCGCTCACCTACCCCTTTCGAGGGCGACCCCCGCGGCAAGAAATGACGACATTGTCGAGTCCAGTGGCGGGATCAATGTAGCATCGGTACGGAAGCCACCACTCGGCGAATTCAAGCATGACTTGATGCCATTCTTGCGATACAGCCTCCATCTGCACGGTGAGTGCGAGGTGTGGAGCACCGAACGGGTCCCTCATTAATTGCTGATAATTACATGCAATACTACATGCGGGCCGACTGTTTTCCCGAGTCGGCCAACGGGTTCGATGGGATATGAGACATGCGCTTCGCGCGTGGGGTGATGGATGGGGGGTCAAGGGTACCCCCTGTCGCAGAAGAAAAGCAACTCCTCATCTGCCTGTGACCATAGGACCCGCCTTGACGTTCGGGCCGTGTTTGCAGTGGGGGTTGGCTCGCTCTCCTTCGCGAGAGCTGTCTTGTTATCAGTGGAAATCTCCAGCTCACGGGGACCGTAGCTACTCACGTTTCGGGGGGCCTTCTCCACCGTTGGTGGTAGCAGCAGGACGTATGCCCGCTGTGCGGCTATGAAGCCATTGTTTGAAAGTCGAGAGACCCTGGAGACCTCGGTCAACCGACGGACCCGGAAATGATGAAAGAAAACTTACAGGTCTGATGATTGAGGCCACTATTGAATATTGAAGTGTAAGAAGTTTGGAAAAGTTTTTCGGTTGTCGGTGGACCCTTGCCGTGAATGGGTTATCTGGATTATATAGGAGATTCGCCCTCATCACCAACACACCCAGGCGCTTCCAGCATTCTCCAGACTTCCGGCCCAGACTTGATCCATCGGGTAAGTACGGAAGATTTTCCACCTGGAACCCTGCCCTGAGGCTGGAGTGCCCTCGTGCATGGCACGGCAGGGCAAACAACTCGCAACTTCATCTCCACCTCCCGTCTCCGCCGCTTGGCATCGAACCCGTCGGACCGATGACAGGAATTCAATGCCGGCGCTCTGTGGTTTGTCTATGGAAGGAAAAAATAGGCGTATGTGAATCCTCTAGGATTCCCAAAGGTCACGCTGTAGGTCTCACTCACTTGAAAGGCACAAGGAGGATCCGCCCTTCCCCTGAGGTGGGAACGTACCGCAGTACCGTGAAGGCTACCTTCTGTGCGAGGAGGAATATCGGTGAGGTGTGCCTGCCAGCGGACAAAGGACTCGCTTTCGTTTAGTTCAGGGAATTACGGAATTAGATGCGATCATGAGTAACAACGGGCGGACGTTCTCATGGCATTAATACCAACCTTAGGACCCTGGTTTCAATATTTCGCTGTCCATAAAATGAGACATACGTACAACATCCGGAGGATACCACCCCCTGGTGCCTGGTACCCTTGTGGCACCATAAACTTGGGTATTGGATTGGATGTCACTCGTCTCTGGTCGCGGGCGAACTTCTTCGGGAATTGCCGAAGTGACCAATCGTGGGAACGCCTGGGCGAGGAGATCGTGACCACAACCGAAGGACGGACCACCGCCACCCGCCGCCACCAGGGACGATACGATGAAGTCGGAAGAGACGACTGCCCAGTCGGCCACGCAGCCTGCCACGTATCGTACGCAACCGAAATTCACCTCCAATGCCGATGTCTGACGAAAGAGGGGTCTCATTAGAGATGGCGATTGACCCCGCCCTACAGCAGCAGTCCATCCCAGCGTAGATACCGGCCCCCTTCACTCCATGGACCGCGCTGACGTGGATTTGCGTGTCGCGCAGGACTTCTTATTATCCCTATTCAGGGTACACGCAATCCGCGTACTATTCCTATGCCCAGCCACCACCGCATATGACTTCCACGCAAACCACAACCACGACGGCCCGGACGAACACGCAAACTTCCACTTCCGCGAACCAGAACGAGTCAAACGACGTCGAGAACCTGAAAGACGCGTTGGGTCAGGCTGGTGTCGATCTTCGAGTTGAGTGGCCCACCTCCCAACCTCCGTAATTCACTTCAACTGACCGCTCCTTAACTCGAACAGGCGGAAGAAGAGAACCTCCAGCGAGGCTCAGATCAACACCACTCATACCGATCCTACGATGACCGAACACGAAAACAACCTGCCACCCCCAACTTCGACAGCCGTTTCATAGGAGCGACGATGCGCACCATAGGAACCACACACAAAGTCACGAAAATTCCCGAAGACTCGGTCAACTACCTCGCCCTCGCTCTGAGGATTCGTTTACAGGAACTCTTGACAGCCACGATCGACGCTGCCGCACACCGCCACGACACCCAGTTCGACAGATCTGCCTCACTATATGAAGACGGCAACCCCATGTGGAGTATCGTTGTCAGGACGGACGTTGCAAAACAGTTGGCCGTGTTGGAGAGGATCGAGCGGGAGGAAGAGATGAAAGTCCGGAGGGAAAGAAAGGAGCGATCCGAACTTGCCGCTGCCCAATCTTCCAACTACGGTACCCAGCCGAACACCGGAGATGGGGACTTTGACGAGGAGGAGGCTATGCAACCAAAAAAGAAGAAAAAGAAGGAAGGTCCCGGCGTCACGGCGAGGAATATGTCTGAGGACGTGAGGAAGAAGATGTCCAACGCGGTCGCCAGTCAGGCCGCGGGTTTGTCGACCGGAAAGTACGCTTGGATGAACGCGGCTACTGGTACATCCACTCCCGCAAAAACCAAGTCGACAACCTCGACTCCTGGACCATCTACGACGACCAACAACACAACTACGACGACCACTTCCACACAGCCAATGGCGAGTTCCTGGGCACGACCCTATGTTTCCACCACCACCAAACAGAACCCCTCCAAGGAAGAGAAGGACGATGATTTGAGGCGGAAGATTACATTGCGAGATGCTTTGTTCGTCCTTGAGAAGGAGCGAGGACACGGTGGGGGACGTGGCTCAGCTAGGAACTATGCGGTACGGTGATGGCAGACCACCCTCCATCCCTTCTTGCTCTCGAGTATATCTGACCCTGTATTTATCCACTGCCGACGTAATCGAGAGGGGGAGATCTCTTGTGGGTTGAAAACACTCCTACCCTTTGCCGAGTGACAACGGTGAACGATGTCCATATATTATTACGCTACATAAGAGAACAAAACAAAAGCAAGTTGCAAACAACAAACGGAAAGATAAAATGACAGGTATAGAAACATCATGCATCAACGACAGGAAGTACAGTTGTCAGCCGCCATCGCTCCCCGAGGTCGGGGGTTGTGAGTGTGTTGAGAGGTTGGACCCAAGCTTGCTGAGGATCAGTTTGATCTTCTTGGGTCCACCTTCCACGCTCTCCCCGCAGTTGCCAACGGCGTTACTGATACGCTTCGCCTTGGTAGCTAACCTCTCCAGCATCCACTCGTCGTCGTCATCGTCGCCCCCCCTTCTCCTCTTCTCCCCCATTTTCATCGGACCCAAGTCGAGTGACCCGCTGGTGGGTGACGATGCTGACTTGGCGCCTGACGGTGTGGATGAGAGTTTTATAGAAGGACCTGTAACCAAAGACTCTAGGAGAGTATCCTCATCATCGCCATCGTCATCGTCATCTGGGGATGGTAACGGTTGGAACGGTTGTGGCTGTGAACCAATCCTCCGATGCGATAACCGAGGCGTCGCAGGCGGCCCACTTGCATTGCTACCTTCATCTGAGGATACACTGAGTCTTCTCTTTGGAAGGTGGGAAGCACCGCTGAAAAGGTCGCCGTCGTCCTCGTCATCATCCTCGTCATCATCCCCGCCGTAACCAACCAGGTTCCCGATCGGGGGTGTCCGTGGAAGCGCCATTTGCGGCGATCCACCAACTGCCCTGCCAGTTCCGGTAGATCGTTTCCGTTTCAGGAGGCCGCTTCCGGATGCTTTTGTAGAAGCGAGAGATGATGGAGTGCTGATTAGTGGTGCAGGTTGGTCGTCCTCATCGGGGCCATCTTCACTGAAGTACCGTTCTTCGTCCCTGTTCAATCCGCGACCCTGGCCCCACCTAAAGCCGTTCAATGCCCTAAACCCTTATCGTCAGTAGGATATTTAGCTCCCACAACATTGGCTCACTTCTCCGGTTTCGTGTCCGGTTCCTCCTTGATCTCCGGTAGGGGCTCAACGTTCATCTCCCATCTTCTTATTAGCGCGCTGAATCTGGGACCGCCCAGCGGTGTCTCTGCCAACTTCCGGATCTGCGCTTCGTGCTTCGTCATACAGTGACTGATCAGTTCCTTTATGTTCTCCTGAGGGTCCAGTCAGAAAGACGCCGTTCGCGGCGATCGCACTCGACACACCTTCCGTACATGATCAAAGAATTCTTGACAGGATGAACTGATGAGGTTATCCCTTCCCGACTCTTTGACAGCGAGATCGATAATGGGTTGGAGGATATCGAGCTTGATAAGGTGGTTGAAGAGGTTACGGTTGTTGATCCTGAGGCAAATTCGGAAGAACCTGAAAGCAGCTGTAGGGGTTCAGCTGGCGTGACCCGAAGCAGGGAACTCGTGGAACACACCTAAACGTAGGTGTTTATCTCGGGAGGAGAGAAGGGAGGCGATTCGGGTGGAAATGTTGGAGGAGAGGAGGAAGAAGTGGCTGCGGAAAGAGTGCTGAAGCGCAAAATTGCACAACAGATCGCAGAGATAAAGGAACAAATTTGTTCGCTCCTTCGACATGGGAAGGGTGGATTCTTCTCACAACGGTCAGTTGGTACGGTATATATCGGAAAGTGAACCTCACTTTGCAGCTGCCTGAACTCTGGGATGTCACCGAAGGGTTTGTAGAGCGTGTCGATACAACTCTTGTAAAAATACTCCAAGAATTTTTCGACGCCAGGGTCGTCCTTGGCACGCTGCATCAGTTTCACGGCAAGCGGAGCCTAGATAATGGGTCAGCTACTGTGATGATTCGGAGCCAAACCACGGCAAACCTGAGAGGTCGGATCGTTCGGATCATTGAGAGGGATCTCGAGCATCAGCCTCAGCGCATCTCCTATCTGACTTTGCACCGCCAAATCGCGACTGCGAACCATGTTCTTGCACATCAGCAACAGGAGCGTGTTGCTCTGTTCACCGTCCGCCTCTGTCATCTGTCTTAGCACGAAGCCTCGAACTCCGTTGATATCGTGATCCAAGAGGACAGACAAGATCTCGCCGGCCGCAGAGATGGTCTGCTTTCCCTGTTCATCATTCTCGTCTTGGGTGAGTGCCCATTGAACAGGAAACAGGATCGCCCGGTCAATCAGGTTGCGGAAGAGAGTTAGGCGAGTGGGAAGCTGAACATTCTTGCCCATAGCGCAAAGCTGTTGGAGCAGGAGGACGACGGATCTCCGGTTGACGTCGAGGTCCTCCTTGGACTCGGCATCCCCGTCGGCAGAAGGAAGAATCTGTAGTGGTGGCCCATCCACATCCATCGACTCGTCCGACCGTGCTCGGTTGTCGTCAAACTCCTTCAACCGTTCCCCCCACCATCTGACACCCGCGACACCCTCTTCCAGGAACGGTTGTACGACATACGCCAGGAAGAATCGGTCGTGTTGTATATGGTTGATGATATCCATCTGATTGAAGAGGATGCAAGAGTTGATGACGTTGAATGTCGAATCATCCAGAACGCGGGCGAGCACGACGTCCTTGAGAAACTGCAGCCGGTAGGTGTGGTGGATTTTCCGTTCAATGGCCTCGTCTCGGATAGGGATCGGGGCGTGGAAGTGAGTGTTCTGTCGGAGGAACTCCCGGTAATTCGCTTTGTGATTTGGGAATTCCGGGTCATCTAGGGGCGGGAGCGGATGAGCCGAGTGATCGAGGGCTTTTCATTGATGGCGCTCACACTCCAAAATACCCATGACACCCATAAAGATACGATCGTCCAGAATGTGCTCATAGATGGTATGATCATTGAGAAGCACTTTCGCGGTGATACGATCGTTAGCCACGTGAAATGTACTTGGGGGCAGGCTTACGAATGGTTTGCATGCACCTGCATAGGGCGTGGAGGTCATTCAGGCTCTCGAGATCTTCGGATTTCGTGAATACTTCTATGAGCGAGATGATGTAGCCCTTAATGAAGGTGACTTCAGTCCGCGTCAATGGTGACGCAACGGATCAAATACCTCTCGTTGCATCCATTCGCACATTTTCTCTTTCACCGCAGTTGCACGGGATAGGATCTTGATGATCCTGTCAATTTCAGGGATGTAATTCATCCTTGGTTCGGGGAGGCTTCCACGGAGTTTTGACGCTGCCAGGAGGTCGGCGTCGGGGCCGGTGCCGGATATTGGACCAAATCCGTGATCCTCTACGGCTGAGTGTCAGCTGAGGCGCGGAACGGAATAGACACACATTACTCACCGGATGCCTTCATGTGCTGCTGAACCTCTGCAATGAAATTCCAAACCTCGGAGCAGCCCTCCGCCTCCTGGAAACTAAGCGCATAATCTACACCATCCGGCTCGGTCCACACGATCAGGGTTTCTGCAACCGATACCAATTGAGACAGTCCCGTGGGAGTTCAGTTCGAAACCCTCACCCTGTTGTCGTTGATAGACGTCACAAGACCGGATTGTTGTACAGAGGATTGTGTTGTCGAGATCAGTCTCAGAACGCGCGATTAGTTGAGCTTCGTTGGTTGACTCGTCGAAGTGCCCGTAGCAAAAGGCGGTGCCTTGGTCCTCCCAATGAGAGCCGACGAGCTCGTAGACCTTGCAACTGAGTCAGAGAGGGGATCCAGGGGTTTCTGGGCGTGGCAAAACACTGCACAGAAACGGACGGTAGGAGGGGGAAAAGACGTGTGAAGATATCGCACGAAATCCAGATACGTGGTGGGGAATTGGCATCAGAGCCGAGGGGAGGCATACCTTGACGCGTTTGTGTTCCTGACTATCCCCCTCCGTCCACTCCTGGCCATCGTCGCCCGAGGCCATGTCTTCAGCAGTCACGCGAATGTGATCCGGGACGTCATCCAGGACCTGGATGGAAGCAGCGGTCGATTCACCTGGCTGGATAGAGGGGTCGTGTGAAAGGTCGAGGGGCTCGAAATCTTTGTCGTGGTGAAGCGCAGCATCTTCGTCAAGTACCAATGCGTGGATTGTCCCAGGCGAGTAGGACGATGATATCACGACTTCATTCGGGGACACGGTCGGTGGCTCTTCCGGCTGTGCAGGGCCGTGCGCGAAGAGGTGTCGGTCGGAGTGGATGGCTCCGGCATCGACGGCGGACATGAGCCGTTGTGTGAGGTTGTCGAAGCGAAGAAGAAGGACGCGACGACGCCTTGTCGACGGAAGCGGAGGGGAAGAAGTTAGGTCAACGGTCGGTTTCGCGCCCTGCCGTCCCGATGGCGGTTTGAAAACACGTTGTGTGGCCAGCGAATTCTCACACCCGAGTACTTTTGATGGCGATCGCAAAGCGTCCTTTACCATAACTACACTATCTGTCCCCCTGCACCGACGCCCAGCAGTAATGTCCACACCCAGCTGCACACGGGTACCCGGACAACTGTCCACGCAAGGACAGTGACCGGGTGATACCGCTGACTAATACATCACGTATCTCAGATCCCGGGGGAGTGGGGTCATCCTCGGAACCCACCACACTTGTGGAGCTTGCCCTCGGCCGCGTGGGCGATTGTGAGGGGGCGGGCGTCGGGAGCGGCTCAACCGTCCGGGTGGAATAATACTCCTTGTAGCACTTCTGATGCCCACCGTGCTTACACACAGGGCAATGGAACATTAATGCCTTCACCGGCAAGTGACTAGAGCGGAACGGTTAAAAGGTATAGTTTAGCGCCGGGATGACGCCTTGCTCACCAAATCGCGCAACGGGCGATGTTCGCTCGACATTTTAGGCAGTAGCCGAATCCTCCGCTCGGCCGATCGAATCTCCTCTGACCGCTGGGCACGGTGATCGCCTTTCCACAACGCCCACATTGGGTGTATATGGTGGTTGACAACTATGGGGACAAATTTTTAGTCAGCGCGTTAGGTCAGTATAGGCCCTCCGTAGCCTTACCAGTGCGCTGGACTTGATTTCCTCCAATTCTATATGCTTCCGGATATCAGCTGCTGGAACATGCAATTGCAGCCTTGTCAAAAGCTCTGCGAAGAAATCAGTTCCTATCGGAGCCGAAGGAAGGCGGACCGACCTAAGTAGGATTCCAAGAAAAAAGTTGCACGCCATTGTGGGATTCCCAACTCCTTGGAGACCACCGTCGCTAACATCGCACACATCTGTACCTCCCCCTATGTCGAAGGTCAACCCCGGTAAGTGCAGTTGATTCCCTCGCACCATACCTCTTCAGCATAAATCTCGAGTGATTCCTTTACCACATCCCATCCGGAACCCCTGAACCTCCTCTCAGCCTCCTCGATATCCTCTCTCCGCCTTGTCATCATCTTCTCACTACGCCTCGGAATGTGCTTTCCACCCCTCTGTGACAGACTCTGCGACCTTGAATCATCATGGTCGTCCAACACCAGCTCGCTCATCGCCGCCTCCGAAAGTTGCTTCTGGTGACCGAATGGGAAAACCCGGCCGGCTGAGCCATTCTTGCTTTCCCCATTGCTCACCTTCCGTGGTGTTTCGATTAACCTTACGCTGGGTCCCCCTTGAGAATACGACGAGTAAGGGTCGGGAACGTCTCTCGTTGGTGTAGCGTTCTCGGAAACAGCGATAACGGTGCGAATGCTGCTCTGGGATTCTTGTTTCAAGATAGTTTTCTTCGGAACGGCCAGCCCGCCAGTCCCGCCACCATTTCCGGTCATGGGCCCAATGGTAGGGCTAGCAACTGAGCCGTCCGTCAAACCAGTCGCCATAGAACTCCTAGCGGCAGTGCTACTCCGCTTTCGGCCCGTCGAATAAAACGCCACGCCGGCCGACGACCCCGGAAGCACTTTCTTCCTGGGGCTCACGAAGCTGCCATCGTCCGAATCCGAGGACGCAGGCGATGGCGATATATGATCCTCGTCCTCTTCGCCTGGCATCCAAACCTGTTGTCTCACGACTTTTGACAACGGAGACCGGTGTGAACGAGGGTTCCGCGGAAACTGGTAGGGAGAAAAGTGTGAGCGTCTGAACATGTCTCCTTCAGATCCCTCATCATTGGCAGGGTCTGGGGTAGACTCCGGTTCGTCCTCGCCATCTGGCCCGTCTTCGCAGTCCTCCTCGTTCCCAGAAGAGTCAGAATCACTTAGAGCACCGTCTCCAACGTGTTTCAAGCCTGGACTGTGGTAGCTCGTTCCAGGAATACCGCCATGAGTCGGCAGACTCGGTTGGCTGTCGGCCGAGCTCATGACGCTCTTCGCGGACATCGAAGGTCTGCGGTAAGAGGAACTCGCCCTCGGTCTGGTGATGTAACTCCCACTCATACCAGGGACCAAGCCGGCACCCGAGGGCCGCCTTGCGAAAATGGAAGCGGGGATGGGAGTCCCAGCAATGCCAATAGGAGGAAGACTGGGAGATGGGCGTTGGGATGGTGAGGGTGACGAGGAATTGGGGGTGTTCGTTGGGGTGAGTTCTGTGTGGTTACGGTGGCGAGGGCTAGGGTATGTGTTGCGATGAGGATGAAGCGCGACCTCTGACATCGGGGTTTTAAGATCAGGACCGGGAGACTGGTGACGTAGAGCGGGGATAGCAGCCGGGGCAGATAAAGAATGCGGAAGACCGGGATGCATACCCGAGAGAGGCGAGAGTGGTGGTTGTGCATGTAACCGTGAATGGAAATCCGACTCTTGTTCCGATTTTGGTACGAGATCGGTGAGCAGAGACTCGACAAGCAGCCAAATCTCCGCTGCTTCCGGGTACTCTGCATCATAAGCGACCTAAACTAAGATCATTCACCCTGCTCACGAGGAGTTAGGTTTGACTCACGGAAGCATTGAATCGGCAGATTTCAGTTCTGCTCTCCCCATCAACCTTGTACCCACGAGCCAGTTTTTCAAAAGTTTCCAAATCTTCGAAACCAGACTCGTAAGTATACCATCCGATGGTTTGAGACCCTGGAGTGTATACTGGATCGCCGAGTCGCTTTGGTGGTAGGACCGACTCTGGCCGATTCGGAGTTCCGATTTGGCTATCAAATGAGCATTAATACTAACTTTACAGCACCAGAGGAGATTGTTTACCGATCGTCATATGGGAGCTCGGTCACTGACGGTTTATCCGCGACAAAGATCAAAGACCCAGTGACCTCCCAGGTGGCCGCGACCCTAGGTACCGCATCCAAGGGTGCACGCGCGTCCCTCACATCAAACTGTGAGAACACCCCTGAGGAATGCTGGGCCCACAGCGTTTGTGAATCCTTGAAAGTGATGTCTGTGAATAACCAGTCAGCCCGCCCACCAACTCGAGAGCTATGAAGACTGGGAACCTGTGACGCCCCCTTCGACAGCGGAATTGTTCAGCAGCCACTTCCCGATGTATTGCCTCCTAACATCCCAAATCTCTATGGAGTCTCCAACGCCATTCCTAGGCTGGGAAACAATTGGTTCAAATGGTGCCTTCGGGCTGAAATGGTTCTTGAGCTCTGCGAAGCTAGCAAGAGGCTGTGGTTCACCCTGGATCGGTTTCTCGGCTATCCGGGGGCTCGGCATTTTGCTTGCGGCTACAGAAACGTCCGACCCCGAACCAAACCCAAACTCGGCGTTTGAAACCACCGCGAGTTCACAGCCATAACCAGGTCGCCAGAGGATACGGCGAATAGGGAACGAAGTACGGAGATTGTAAACGGGTGATTGAGGACCATCACAGCCGGTGCTGGAGTTAAAATCCCACACCTAGCGTATACCTGTTAAATTACCCCGGTCCTCAAATTGGGGCTTGAGTGAGCTGACCTTAACACAACGGTCCAACCCCCCCGTGGCAACCCACCCTTCCGAGCTTACACTTGGCAAACCTTCGATCCCAGACTGTGGAGTGTACCAATCCAAGGACAGTATGGGTCCCGCATGAGCTACCGGGATACGGCCGAGTTGTCCACGCTGACCCATCTTGAGGTCCCAGCTAATTGCACAACGTGATCAGAATCGGGGACTGGTGAGCGCCGGTCGCGGAAACATTGCGCTCACCGATAGAGGCTGCCTGTCACTTATTCAGTAGATGTTCACAGAGTATAGGACGGAGGTACCATTGTCAAGACCTACAATGGTGTGAAGCGGTTGGGACTGGCTGGAGGAAAAGGCGAGAGCGCGGACCCCTGTAGGGTGGTGAATCTTGAGCACGGATTTCGACATATCCCTCAGGTCCTGTATGCGTTTAGAAAGGCCACAAGGTTTGCTACAGCGATGAATTACCCATATCCGAACATCACCATCCGCGGAACCTGATAGGCAATAGTGATGGACGATTGATGAGTACGATAGCCTATGTATCGCACGCGTGTGATCGCGCGCTCGTCGTTCTTCAGGCGGAGATGAGAAAACTCAGACAATTCAAGGGACTTCGGCGCGCACCGTATTTTGCGTTGATATTTCTGTTGAGATCCCAGGTCATGATCTCGCCGTTTCTGGCGCTCGTTAAGATCTTGTTGGAGAAGTCTATCTCCGGGTTAACCAATCGGACTGTACTCAAGTGTTTGCCTAGCCACAGCCGAAGGACTCACTTCCGTGACCCCAGACCACGTCAGTCGAGGAGCTATCGATCTTCAAACCGCTCCCCTCCCAGAAATTACGGGAAGCTTCGATCCTCGGTCCTTGAGGGGCCCCTCCCCTCGCCCCGCCCTCCTCAGGGGTAACCACTTTCAAAATCCGGAGCGCTTGGGGGGGACACAAGGGTTTCACCATCGGACAAACGGTCAAGAAAACGCGAGCGGGAACTCACATTCTCGCCCGGAGACTACACACCTCTCACCGTCTTCTGATTTCGCCATTGTCCCTCCTCCATTGGTGGTCGCGCGAGGGAACCGGGCGCTCTTGAAAGGTCCCCCCTGAGGGTCCGGTAATGTTGGTCCATCCACGCGCACGTCCGTTGCACTCTGGATCGTTGGAAAGGGATGTTGGAACGGTGGTACCGAAAGCATGGCTCGCTGGTTCGCAAAAAGATTTCACAGTGAGCCTTTCATGCTTCGACCATTGTGTGGTCACGAAGCGAGGTTCGTAGACGCCAGAGGGAGAAGACCAACGGCAGTACCGGGCCGATCATACCGCATAGCGCCCGTCACCCATCCCTATTTCTCACTCTGGGACAGGCGACTCCGAACAAACAACCCACCAACCACCAACACAAAAATCCCTGCAATGGCTCTCAATTGGACAATGCTTGATGAGGGGCGGAATCCCGTTCCACTTCCTTTCGAGATGATCATCAAGTCGATGGAGGACGCTGAACTCAGCCTCACCATTCCAGAGGCCCCGCCATCGGGTACCGCAACCTCGGGCGGGTCGGGTGGTGCCAAGAAACCGAAGAGCACCGGGAGGATTTGGCTCACAGACCACCGAGTTGAGTAGAATATCCACCGTCTCGTAGTGTTTGTTGGATCTTTGCTGATCTCATGTACTGTGCCACCGCAGTTCATCTTCGTTTCTGATGTGTTGAAGACGGGCAAACCGGCTCCGTCCTTCGACTCTTTGTCTGTGCCACTGGCCTCAATGATATCTACGAGCTTCCAACAACCCCTTCTTGGGTCAAACTTCCTCGCCATGTCTATCTCCCCCTCACCAGAAGGTGGTCTCACACATGGGACCAAGGCCGAAGTTCGCTGTTCTGGACGACTCTTCAACTTCTCGGCTGCACTAGATAAGACCAGAGAGCGTGCAGTCGAGGCGATGAGAAACCGAGACCCAGAACTAGAGGATGGACTGCGTGAGTGACCCATCCGGCACCTCAGAAGTTCTGAATATTTCTTACGTTCCCCTCAGCGGTGTACTCCAGCGGCGGGCCGGTTACGGCGGTTTCAGGCCCATCCACAGCGACTGGTGGTGGGCTTGACCTACCGCCTGCGTACTCATAAGTAGACCGTATCCCTGTATTAGTGCGCAGTTACTGATCTCCAATGTATCAACCGACCCCGCCAATCGTAAACTTCTGCCTGCCGTATCACCCCTTTGTTCTCGTCCTGGTCGAACGTCGCACCGGAACCGGAACCGAGTCCTCGTCCCGTTCTGCTTCCTGTGCCTTTCGCTTCCTGGGGTTGCCCTTCGTCTTGGCCAATTCCCCTGGAGGGGGTTCCTCGGCACCCTCCCCACCTCTTGGCGTTTGCTTCTTCCGGCTCCTGTTGCTCTTTGTCCGCCCTTCATCCCACCCCCCTTTGTCCGCCATCGTTTGAATGGCGTCCCAGGCTACCTGCTCCACGCGTTGCACGCTTAACCTTCCACGGCTGACAAGCGCCATCCCTGAATGCAAGTGAATACCGCGCATCAGCGATAAGCCAGGGGCTTGGCATAGTACAAAGCGACCTTTGATGGCGTCTACATCCCCCGTGGTCAGATACTCCGGGGTATCTCCCGCGGCAATCCCCTTTAGCACAGACAGCGGGACGAAATACTTCGCGCGGCTCTTGAACTGGACGTCAACCATATGCCAGGTCGGAGACTCCCTCTTAGTCTTCTAGTAAATGTGGGGGTGGAACGTCAGCACAAGACCCTGGAGCTCCAGGAGACACTAACAGCGTCGAAGTAAGGGTGGGACCTGGCCGGTCAGGAGCGTTGGTCAATCTCTTACTGGACAGAAAGGAATAGGCTCACCCGTCCCACGCTGTGTCTACAGAAGGCCGCCAGAGACGGAAGTGAGGGTGGTCGTTTCATTGGTCAAGAGGAAGAACGTTACGGTCAGGGTATCCTTCCCTTGCAACCTAAAGTGATCCATTGAGTCACGGGCGTCCACTGCACTCAATTCGCACCTACCACCCCAAAAGCCGCAATCCCTGGGTTCTTGCAGTTTGAATGGTAGAATAGAACCTAATCAAAACAAAGGTGAACCTCCGGCCGTTCGCAACCAAAACGACTGGACAGACTTGATCACCGATTCGCATCTGCATCATCAAGTTTTTGGCCTCGTGGTTCCTCACACCTTCCCAAGGGGTGGTGCCGACCCTCTCGAAGTCATCCAGGCTAAACTGCGGTGCCGGTCATGCGGAGAACCGAACCTCCTGTGCACTACCACCAACCTTCACGTCTTGACCCTTTACAATTCTAGAATCAGGTTCCGCCTTCATCAGCCAACAAGATACTGGCGGTGTTGGCGACATGATCGCAAAGTTAATTGCGGATGGAGTTGATGGATGTGGGGTTGGGGTCGCGACCGCGTTGTTGTGGTTTGTTTGGCGGCACAGTCTAGGGGCCAACTGGAGGACTCAAGTCCCGCCGCTCTTGGCGGTCCAACGGTCCACGGAGCGAGCTGCTCAACGATCCCACCACAGAATAAAAGTATTGCATTGCTACCAGCGTCTACGTGCAGACGGTCTCTTTGTTTACGAAAGGAACCCTCTGATCGCTCCACCCACATTCCTGACATCCAACCTGTATGAGAGAGGCCAGGTCAGTCCCAAATATAAACGAGGAACAAAATCGAGCTTACAAAAATGTGTCATGCCCCCAGACCCCTCCTAACTCGTAATAGCTCACGTTGTCGTTTCCGGTCATCCTCAGTGCATCCGCGACCTCTCTCTGTTGTTCAACCGGGAATAAAATGTCGCTCTGAACGCCTAGGATCAGTGTTGGTGTCCTAGACAACGGCTTCAGTCCCTCGGCTAGATCGGGGAGATGAGCTGGGGGATTTATAGGTGGAGGGTGTGACTTCGAATGAGACAGTTGCGATTGGTAGTGGTCAGGGTAGGGTAAGGCTGTGAGAGATGGAGGGATAGGAGGAGGCTTGGAACGAGGCACTTGCGGGGTCAGGTTAAGACCTTGGAGCGACGAAAGCGTCATGTCGAACAGATCCATGGCTTTGGAGATATAAATCAACGAATTAGCGTCGTATTTGAGACAGAACTGTTCGCCTTGGTGATCCAAGTACGTTTCGATGAGGAAGTCAGGACAGAGGGCCGGTATTCGAGGACCGGATGCTGGACTATTTCGTGCTGGGAGTTCGCTTGCCGGCCTCAATTTCCGTCCGAATCGGATGTCCCACTCTGGTCCAGACCGGTAGGTCACAGTGGCGATTTCTAAGGTGGTGGTTCAGCACACCGAATGACACGAGGGTAAACATAACCCTACGTCGTGCGAGTTTCATGCCGGTATGAGGGGGTATACCGTCATAATAGAATCCCTTGTTCCAATGTGGATCGGCCATGAGCACTGTTGCATATAATCAGATTCACCCGGGGTCAGGGGAGGCACCAAAACTGACCGCTCCTTTGGGCAAACCTCATGGCGATGGCGCTCGGACTACTCCTCGCCGTCCCGCTGATACTCACAACTTTCCCAACCCTCTCGGGGAATAACCATCCAGCAGCCAAACTCTGCATCGCGCCCATGGAAGACCCCACGCTCGCGTAAATCTCGTCTATCCCCAGCCCATCCAACAACCTGAACTGTGCCCGCACCATATCGAATATCGACAGCACCGGGAAATTCGTCGCGTAGCGTTCCTTCTCCTGAACTGCACCATCTTGATCTGAGGCGGGCGGAAGGAAGGAAGAGGGACCGGTGGAGCCATAGCACCCTCCGATGGCGTTCGTGCAGATGATGTAGAATTGGTTCGTGTCAAGGGCTTTCCCAGGTCCGATGAATTTTTCCCACCAGCCTTCTGAAGGATTTGCTTCCGTCGAAGCGGCATGCGAAGAGGCGGATAATCCGGTGTGTAGCAGGATGACGTTGTCCTTTTTGGGTGAAAGGGTGCCCCATGTCTCGTACGCGATGTCGAAGGATGGAAGTGAATCCGAATATACGAGCTCGATCGGTTCGGAGTGGTGGTAGATCTTGTACGATTCTGGGCTCGGGCGGGCATACGGGGGTTCCGGACCGGAAGAGGACGAAGCGGGGGAAGGTGGTGTGGCAGTAATCGCGCCCTTGAATCCTTTCCGTAGCCTCGCTTCCCGAGCCGCGTGCGCATCGACGCATGGGAAGGATGGGGGAGCGCTCTTGTTTGGCGGGCAACTCTGACCGACCGCAGTGGATGATTTCCTGACCGACCTCGCGAAACGTGTCCGCTGCAAGATCCTGGGGGTGTTTTGTCGAAAAATATTCATGTCGACAGGGTTTCGAGGGCTCGGTGGTGATTAGGAGGAAGCAAAAGGCGAACTCAGCCTGCGCGCCAGTCATTGACATGTCTCTTAGTCATGAGTAATTTTCTCGATCTTGCGTCATGGTTCAGTTATTCGACGACAAGGTGAGATAACGGGACATACCGAACTGATTGATGGAGGTCCCCGAACGCGCCACACGCACCCACCACATCGGTGGGGTGCACACATTAGTTCACCCTCCCTTCAGACAGACATAGGGAAATCGATTTCGCGTCACGTCTCGTGTTTCGGAACACACCACCTGGCGGGATCACTGTTGACTTCGGGGGGACTCCCAACCGACTCTTCCTGTCGCCCGTAATGGCACTGGGGCGGTCTTCACCCCCGCCTCACTTCTCTGGCTGAAGCCGGAGGATGGGATCGGAGTCAGTTCGAGCGGAGGGTCACACAGGTTATGCCAGTGCGATAGCGTGGGGGTCAGTTAATGCATTCAAGTACCTGACGAGAAGCTAAGGGAATCACAAAAAAGAGAGCGGATATAACAAATGGATTGAGGGGGGAGGTTTTTTTAACGAATGTTTACCGATGCTACGGTAATTGGCGTTGTTGGGGGAACAGTGTGTGTGCACAAACCAAATAATAAATAGGTGGCTTCTGGAGCCTTCGGGTCGTGTCTTTAGTACGGTGCATGGTAGATCCGTGATTGGAGGCTTTACACGGGCCAGGACTGGCTCCTGACGGTGCGGATCCAATCGGATCCTGCGTGAGGGTATTGCCAGACCATGGCTCCTCCGTCTGCAACGGGGTTAGCGTCACGACAGAAGACTCTCATGTATAGAACTCACTCCAACCGGCGTTCTTGGCTTCGCCAAGGCAAGAAGCAAGGGTACCAGCCTCCATAAAGCCGTTGGTTGCATCGCCTGGGCCTGCAGGTTTACCAATCACGAGTTTGGCGAGCGACACTCCGCTCTTCCCGATCTCAAATATGGAACTCTGGGGCCAGGTACCGGACGAAGCCCTGAGGAGACTGTCGCAGGTGGTGTACTCAGCAGCACCCTCTGTGGGGGGTGTGAGGTTTGAATGCTGACGGCGGGTTGTGGTAGCTATTTGTACTTACGGTTGTAGAACTGGACATTGTACCAGTCGATGAGGTCTCCAACCGTCTTGTCGATGGTCAAGTAAGCGCCGCCGGGGAATTTTCCACCAGGAGAGAACCAGGGCGCGACGGGGCCGTGGGTCAGGATGTATTCACCTGGGTGAGAGGCGGTCACTAAAAAGGCAAAATGGAGAGTGTGTCACTACCACTCACCCTGTGGAAGGATAGTCCGGAGTTGTCGGGTGAAAGACTGGAGCCACGCTTCAGCAGTGCCTGTGCCTAAAGTCAGGGGCTCAATCGCCTATGCCACGAAAGGATCTGGGTACCTGCAAACATCGCCGAGAAGTCCTTATCAAATCGTCAGCCAAGTTTCGATGGGGGGAGGTGAGTGAGATGTCTTTACCTCGTAGTCAACGTCGATACCGTCCAAGCCGTATTGCTTCACCCAGTTACCCATAGTAGTAGCGGCGCCGATAGGATCGAGTCCAGAACTGGTCGGGGTCTCGGTAGAACCAAAGGCGGACACGATCAACTTGACCCCTGCAGCGGCGTATTTGGCCTTGACCGCAGCACGGTCTCCGTCTGGAAGAGCTGCCCAGGAACCGGCGTTGTCCAAAGCGCCACGAGAGGTCAGGAACGACAAGGCACTGGGGTGCGTGCGGTCAGTATTCCGGACGAGATGAAGAATTCTTGTACTCTCACTAGGTGTTGAAACCGCTGATGAGGGAGGGGTCAGGCGGAGCAGAGGACCATGCGTCGGAGTAAACCACGAAGTGGGGTGCGTCCGATGCCCTCTTATCGAGCTGGCTGGCAGGAGCACTCATGGTCACCTCGGAGAAGAGGGCCAGAATGGCAGCGATGATTGAGAATCGGATGTAGACCATGGCTGAGAGGGACTCGGAGACCGTTGGTTCACCATCTTCGAACCCACCCGCTTTTATACGGCTACACAGAAGAGACTATGGGGTTGTTTCCCCCATCATCACTTGCCCCAGAGCACGAGAGCCGAGGCGGGCACTCCGAGCGTCGTGGGGCTCAGAATTCCTGACCCACGCGGTGACGGCGGGTGAAATGGACAACCTGGGCGCAACCAAAGGAGATACTCGCTGAGCGCATCGGCAATCCGACCAGCCCCGCTTAGAACTTACCGAGTGTTTGAGGCGTCGGACCCTTTCTCGATCACGAAAGACAATCCCAAAAAAATCGATAGCGTATTCTGAGGTCTTTAAGCCCTTGAACAACATATTTAGGTCTTGAACGATGTATTTTGGCCACGAACAATAACGCCTCGTATCTAACAAGGCGAGAAACGGGCGGGGAAAATCCACTATTTCGTCCGGGATGTTCTTTGTTGTTCAAAAAGACGAGCTCGCTTAGTTCTACTGAGTGATCGGTGCTGATGCTGGTGTTATGTATACGACGAGGAATTCTGCATCTTCTATGATATAGGTGATGAAGGAGAAACGTGGCAACCTCCATCATCTGTGCGCGACTGAGTGAGAGCTAGTCTAGTTCCGCGCCGGTTGGAGGCTCACCAGCACCTGTTATCGCTGCGCGGTCGGTTTTCCGGACCGCAGGTTTCGCCTCCTACATAGTAACCGACGGTTAACTGCCCCACCCTGTAATGAAGTTGATCGGCGTGGCCCCGACCGGATGTACAGCGGTTGTGATTTCGATAGACAGTTTTCCACGGAATAGGGCCCAATATCTTGATTACCTTGTGATTCTCATTGGAGCTCGGAACCTCGGTATTGCGTCATAGGGTTTGGGCTTGTTGCAGGTGCGGATTCGAATCGATCGTGAATTGGTCGATCGGATTGTGGTCCCGGCGATGTGACCGACTCTCGATGTCGGGCACGCCATCGTTCGCAGTTCGCAAAGCCGGATATAATCTCAAGAAGATACGCGGCATTGATCACGATTTCTTAAGATATAGTGGATCTACTGAGGGATGACAGACCTTCCGACGGTTGAGTCCGAGATTCCATCCTCGACATGGGTGTGTTCGACGCTCCCGAGAGAAAGAG